>JACCDO011993169.1_pt1 | contig 18712 bp, 14 predicted proteins | sample 7446101 | NCBI WGS metagenome assembly JACCDO01 (sample SAMN15323440, study PRJNA562643) | freshwater metagenome | isolation source: river surface water | place: USA:Blue River Watershed | collected 2017-08-16 | reverse complement strand
TACTTGCGCAGCAATAGCGTCCAGGCTTACCACTGGGATCACAGGAATATTAGCTGCAAGGGCTAAACCTTGAACTGCGGCGACTCCTAAACGCACTCCAGTAAAGGCCCCAGGTCCAATACCAATAGCAATAGCATCTAAAGATGAAAGTGATTGATGAGATTGGGTCAACATTTCATCAATCCATGGAAGCAATAACTGGCTTGCACCAGCCGACACTTCTTGGTGTCGAAGCATAGGAGTCTGAAGATCTAAAGATAAAGCCACCGAACACCAAGCAGATGAGGTGTCGATGGCCAATATATGGGGCATTGCTTACTCGCTTTTAATGTTTCATTGGTATTAAACCGAATTATGAACGCAAACCCGCGATGACTTCTGGTGGAGCCTGCACCAATTCAATCAATACGCCCTCACCGCTGATAGGAAACTCATCATTCCCTTTTGGATGAACAAAAGTAATATCGTAACCAGCCGCCCCTTTACGAATGCCACCAGGTGCAAATCTGAGTCCATTAGCAGAAAGCCATTCGACGGCCTTAGGCAAGTCATCCACCCATAATCCAATATGATTTAAAGGGGTTTGGTGCACTGCCGGCTTCTTATTAATATCAAAAGGCTGCATAAGATCAACTTCAATCTCATGGGCTCCTGAACCTATTGCGCAAATGTCTTCGTCTACATTCTCTCGCTCAGAAACAAAGGTGCTCTTATAGTCAAATCCCAGCATATCAACCCACAACTTCTTAAGGCGATCTTTATTTTCACCACCAATTGCAATTTGTTGAATGCCAAGAATTCTGAATGGCTTTGCGGTCATAAATACCTTTCTACTCAAAGCGGATGATGAGTTGATCAACGGCCAGGCTATCACCTTCTTTGGCACAAATTTCCGCTACAACACCATCTTGAACAGCAGAGATGGTATTTTCCATTTTCATCGCTTCAATAGATGCCAATTTTTGACCAGCCGTAACTGACTCACCCACTTTTACAGTAATCTTTGTTAAGAGACCTGGCATAGGAGACATCACCAACTTCGAAGTATCAGGTGGAAGTTTCACTGGCATACGACGCTGTAACTCAGCACCTAACGGGCTAAGCACCATACATTCGTAATGAGCGCCATCTAAGACTAGGCAAAACTTAACACCCTTACGCTCTACTTGAGCTGTGATCTTGTGAGTGCCATTGATGGTTGCATTTAAGCAAATTTGTCCAGGTCGCCAATCGCTCACAATGTCATAACGACTCACTCCATCTTTTTCTTCAATGTAGACAGAGTAAACACCGTCCTTTAACTCGACCCGAATAGGCACTTCATGAGGATCTGTCATGGAGCCTGATTTTTTACCAGTAACCACAACAAACTTCTTAGCAATCACCATTTCATGACCAGCAAGTTGGCCATCAATCATCTTAATATGCTCAAGATAGCGATAACGCATGAAGGCGGCTAATGCCGCTAAACGCTTAGGATCAGCTGGCTGAACAGAGTCTTTCTTAAAGCCCTCTGGATATTCTTCAGCAATAAAACCAGTTGTAAAGTCACCATTCACAAAGCGTGGATGCTGCAACAATGCCGCCTGGAAAGGGATATTAGAGTGAATGCCACGGATGACAAAATCATTCAGAGCTGAACGCATCTTGTCGATAGCTTCTGTACGATCCTTACCATGCACAATCAGCTTGGCAATCATAGAATCGTAGTACATCGGGATCTCGCCACCCTCATATACGCCAGTGTCCACACGCACACCATTAATAGATTCTGGTGGACGATATTTAACCAAGCGGCCAGTTGAAGGTAGAAAGTTACGGAATGGATCATCCGCATTGATACGACACTCCATAGACCACCCATCGAGTTTCACATCTTCTTGCTTAAACGCTAACTTCTCGCCTGCTGCCACCCGAATCATTTGCTCGACCAAGTCTAGTCCAGTGATACTTTCGGTAACCGGATGTTCAACCTGCAGTCGGGTATTCATTTCAAGGAAGTAGAACGATTTATCCTTGCCAACCACGAATTCCACTGTACCGGCAGATTGGTAGTTCACAGCTTTGGCCAATGCAACTGCTTGTTCACCCATTGCCTTACGAGTTTCTGGATCAATAAAAGGGGATGGTGCCTCTTCAATTACTTTTTGATGGCGCCGCTGAATAGAGCAATCGCGTTCATTCAAATACACCACGTTTCCATGAGAATCACCCAGTACCTGTATCTCAATGTGACGCGGACCCTCAACAAACTTTTCAATAAAAATACGATCATCACCAAAGCTATTCATTGCCTCGGTCTTACATGCCGCAAAACCCTCGGCAGCCTCTTTATCATTGAAGGCAACACGAAGGCCCTTACCACCACCTCCGGCAGATGCTTTAATCATGACTGGGTAGCCAATATCCTGAGCAATCTTCACTGCTTTTTCAGTTGTTTCAATCGCCTCGTTATAACCAGGAATCGTGTTGACTTTAGCCTCCAATGCAAGCTTTTTGGATGCAATCTTATCGCCCATAGCGGCAATTGATTGATACTTCGGGCCAATAAAGACAATGCCTTCGTCTTCGCAACGCTTAGCAAATTGCTCGTTTTCTGATAAAAATCCATAACCAGGATGGACTGCTTCAGCACCAGTATCTTTGCAAGCAGCAATAATGCGATCCATCACGAGGTAGGATTCGCGCGAAGGCGCAGGACCGATGAATACCGCTTCATCAGCTAATTGCACATGACGCGCTTCTTTATCTGCTTCCGAATAGACTGCAACAGTCTTAATCCCCATTTTTTGGGCGGTTTTAATAACACGGCAAGCAATCTCACCGCGGTTAGCAATCAAAATTTTCTTAAACATTTTCGTAGTCATAATGTGTCAGCGCCTTTACAAAGGAATGTTGCCATGTTTACGCGCAGGATTCTTCAAATCTTTATCTTTGAGCATCGCGAGTGAGCGTGCAATACGTTTGCGAGTCTCATGCGGCAGAATCACATCGTCGATATAGCCGCGGCGACCTGCTACAAATGGATTGGCAAATTTAGATTTGTACTCAGCCTCACGTGCAGCAATCTTTTCTGGATCCGATTTTTCTTCACGGAAGATGATTTCAACAGCACCCTTAGGACCCATCACAGCAATTTCTGCTGATGGCCATGCAAAATTCACATCGCCACGCAAATGCTTGGATGCCATTACGTCATACGCACCACCATAAGCTTTACGGGTAATCAAGGTGACCTTGGGCACCGTGCAATCTGCATAGGCATAAAGCAATTTAGCACCATGCTTAATGATGCCACCGTATTCCTGCGCAGTACCCGGCATAAAGCCTGGTACGTCGACCAAAGTGACCACAGGAATGTTAAATGCATCACAGAAACGCACAAAACGCGCGGCCTTGATAGAAGCCTTAATATCTAAACAGCCCGCAAGGACTAATGGCTGATTTGCCACGATACCGATGGAACGACCTTCCATGCGCGCAAAACCAATCACAATATTCTTAGCGTAGTCGGGCTGTAATTCAAAAAACTCACCATCGTCCACAATCTTTTCAATCAATTCCTTCATGTCATAGGGCTGATTCGGATTTGACGGGACTAAGGTGTCCAATGAGTAATCAGGTTCTTCAGTACGATTTGCACCTTTAATAAGGGGTGGTTTTTCACGATTAGAAAGCGGTAAATAGTTGAAGAAACGACGCAGCATCATGATGGCGTCAACATCGTTATCAAAAGCTAAATCGCAAACACCTGAGATTGTTGAATGAGTTACTGCACCGCCCAACTCTTCAGAGGTCACATCCTCATGCGTTACGGTCTTAACAACTTCAGGACCAGTAACAAACATGTACGAACTATCTTTCACCATAAAGATAAAGTCAGTTAGCGCCGGAGAGTAAACAGCACCACCAGCGGACGGACCCATGATCAAAGATATTTGCGGGATTACCCCGGAAGCAGTAACGTTACGTTGGAAAATTTCAGCATAGCCGCCTAAGGAAGCAACGCCCTCTTGAATACGAGCGCCACCAGAGTCATTTAACCCGATGACCGGTGCACCAACTTTAAGAGCTTGATCCATGATTTTGCAAATCTTCTCAGCATGAGCTTCTGACAAAGAACCCCCAAGCACTGTGAAGTCCTGTGAGAAAACAAAAACCAAGCGGCCATTAATCATGCCATAACCGGTTACAACACCATCACCTGGAACTGTTTGATCGCCCATACCAAAATCATGGCAACGATGCTCGACAAACATATCCCATTCTTCAAAAGTGCCAGCATCTAGCAAAAGCTCGATACGCTCGCGAGCCGTTAACTTACCCTTTGAGTGCTGCGCCTGTATACGCTTTTGCCCGCCACCTAGGCGCGCAAGCTCGCGCTTGGCTTCCAGCTGCTGAATGATTTCCTTCATTACTTACTCCTTAGAAAAATTCATGACCCATGGTCTCCAATAAGCGTCTTGCTGCCACCGAAGGCGCTATGGTTCCCTGATTTACTTGTGCTACTAAATTTGGTAGAAGTGCTTGCACTGCTTCATTACTTCTAAATGCATTCTTTAGACCTGCATCAATTCGATCCCACATCCAAGCACCCGCTTGTTGCTGACGTCGTGCATCAAATTTGCCATTTGCCTTTTGTAGTTTTTCAAAATGGGAGATTTTTTCCCAAAGATCCGGAATACCGCGCCCTTCAAGCGCACTTAAGGTCATAACGGTAGGATGCCAATGAGACTCATCATGGGAGGCATGGTCTGGATTGCCCTGAAAACCCAATAATCGCAGCGAACTCGTAATAAAAAGCTGCGCACGCATAGCTGCATCTGGATCAAGATCTACTTTATTGATCACAATTAGATCTGCAATTTCCATGACGCCTTTTTTGATTGCCTGTAGATCGTCGCCTGCATTAGGAAGCTGTAACAGCAAGAACATGTCGGTCATGCCAGCAACAGCAATCTCGCTCTGGCCAACTCCAACTGTTTCAACAATGATGATGTCAAATCCAGCAGCCTCTGCAACCAACATGGCTTCACGAGTTTTTTCAGCGACTCCACCCAAAGTCAATGAGGATGGACTCGGTCTAATAAATGCATTTTCCAAAACGGATAAGCGCTCCATTCGGGTTTTATCACCCAAAATAGATCCGCCAGATAAGCTCGATGATGGGTCAATTGCCAACACAGCAACCCGATGCCCCTTATCTATAAGATACAGACCAAGGGTTTCAATCAGGGTTGACTTGCCTACTCCTGGTACCCCAGAGATACCCAAGCGAAATGATTTGCCTGTCTTGGAGAGCAAGGTATTGAGAACATCATCCGCACGCTTGCGGTGATCTAAGCGCGTCGACTCGAGCAAAGTAATGATTTTGGCAAGTGCACGGCGCTGTTTTAGCGACGGCGCACCCGCTAGATCATTAACTAAAGCAAGATCAGCAGCTTCAAGCATTTTTTTGGAGCTCAACCTTGTTTAAACAGGTTTTACTGATTTACGAATTTGCTCCAGAACATCTTTGGCTGAAGCTGGAATGGGTGTTCCTGGACCATAAATACCTTTAACACCTGCCTCATAAAGGAACTCATAATCTTGTCTTGGAATTACGCCACCAACAAAAACGATGATGTCATCCGATCCCTGCTTTTTCAATTCAGCAATAATGGCCGGCACCAAAGTTTTGTGTCCAGCGGCTAATGTTGAAATTCCTAATGCATGTACGTCATTCTCAATAGCTTGACGCGCACACTCTTCTGGGGTTTGAAACAACGGGCCGATATCCACATCAAACCCTAAATCTGCATAAGCGGTTGCTACCACTTTCGCACCACGATCATGACCATCTTGCCCTAATTTAGCGATCATCACGCGTGGGCGACGACCGAATTCTTTAGCAAAATCTGCAATCTCTGTTTGTAATTTCGCCCAGCCTTCAGCTGAGTCATAAGCGGCTGCATACACTCCGGTCACCTTTTGAGTATCGGCGCGGTGGCGCCCGTAAACTTTTTCCAATGCGTCTGATACTTCACCAACTGTGGCACGCAAACGAATCGCATTGACTGATAAATCTAGTAGATTTCCAGAATTCTCTTCGGCAGCCTTAGTGAGCGCATCTAAAGCAGCCTCTACCTTCTTGCTGTCGCGCTTCGCCTTAATATCTTTCAATCGAGCAACCTGACCTTCACGCACCTTATCGTTATCGATCATGAGCACATCAACTAGATCTTCTTTTGCCAGCTTGTATTTATTCACGCCAACAATGACATCGGATCCAGAATCAATCTTGGCCTGCTTTTCTGCAGCAGCTGCTTCAATCTTTAACTTAGCCCAACCACTTTCAACGGCCTTAGTCATGCCGCCCATAGCGTCAACTTCCTGAATAATTTCCCATGCCTTATCGGCCATCTCCTGAGTGAGACTTTCAATCATGTAGGAGCCGGCCCATGGATCGATCACGCTAGTGATGTGGGTTTCTTCTTGAATAATTAATTGTGTGTTACGCGCAATACGGCTTGAAAATTCTGACGGCAAGGCAATTGCTTCATCTAATGAGTTGGTATGCAGCGATTGAGTTCCACCAAAAACAGCAGCCATCGCTTCGATAGTGGTTCTCACCACGTTGTTATAAGGGTCTTGCTCTGTAAGAGACCATCCCGAAGTCTGACAGTGAGTACGCAACATGAGTGATTTTGGATTTTTTGGTTCAAACGATTTCATAATGCGCCACCAAAGTAAACGAGCCGCACGTAGCTTTGCCACTTCCAAATAGAAGTTCATGCCAATAGCAAAAAAGAATGACAGGCGCCCTGCAAAACCATCCACATCCAGTCCTTTTGCTAATGCAGTTTTGACATACTCTTTACCATCAGCCAAAGTGAAAGCTAACTCTAGAACTTGATTAGCCCCAGCTTCCTGAATGTGATATCCCGAAATCGAAATCGAGTTAAATTTGGGCATATGTTTTGCGGTGTACTCAATGATGTCACCAATAATTCGCATCGAAGGTTCGGGTGGGTAAATATAGGTATTACGCACCATGAACTCTTTCAAAATATCGTTCTGAATCGTGCCAGAGAGCTGATCCTGCTTAACGCCTTGCTCCTCAGCGGCTACGATATAGCCCGCGAGCACCGGAAGTACAGCGCCATTCATGGTCATTGATACTGAAACTTTATCTAACGGAATACCGTCAAACAAGATTTTCATGTCTTCAACAGAATCAATTGCAACACCTGCTTTTCCTACATCACCCGTAACGCGAGGATGATCAGAGTCATAGCCTCGATGTGTTGCTAAATCAAATGCTACTGAAACACCTTGTCCGCCTGCAGCAAGCGCTTTGCGATAAAACGCATTTGATTCTTCAGCCGTAGAAAAACCAGCGTATTGACGAATTGTCCATGGGCGAACCGAATACATCGTGGCTTGCGGACCACGCACAAATGGTTCAAAACCTGGCAAGGTATCAGTGTAAGAAAGACCCTGAGTATCAGAGGAGGTATAAAGCGCTTTTAGCTGAATGCCATCGGGAGTTTTCCAGCCTAACTTGTCAACATCTCCATTAGGCGCAGACTTTTGCGCAGATTTTTTCCAAGCTTCCAAAGTGGTTTCTGGAAATGTTGGCCAAGGACTTGATGGATTTTTCTTTTCTGAACTCACAAAGCACTCCCGTTAATTTTGTTGCGTTGCATATAAGATTTTCTCATTCTGCTTGACTATTTATGTTTTGTCTAGATATCATGTATTCATAATTATGAATACAAAACTGAATAATAGACCTCTATACGAGGATGTTGCAGATAGACTGCGGGAGCAAATATTTTCCAAAGAATTGGCACCTGGTAGCTGGCTAGACGAGCAAAGCTTGGCTGAGCAATTTGGCATCAGCCGGACCCCAATGCGCGAAGCAATCAAGGTTTTGGCATCCGAAGGCCTGGTGACGATCAAAATGCGTCGAGGCGCTTATGTAACAGAGGTTGCAAAGAAGGATTTAGAGCAGATCTTTAGCGTACTCACCCTGCTTGAAGGTGAAGCCGCAAGAGAAACAGCTGCAAAAGCCACTGAGGAAGAGCTCAATCAACTGGATTACTGGCACCACCGCCTGGAGAAGGCAGCTGCAGATCGTGATATTGAGCAATTTTTTGAAATCAATGGCAAATTCCATGAATTAATACAAGAAATTGCGGGTAATCGCTGGATGAATGGCGTGATAGCGGATCTCCGAAAAGTCCTCAAATTGCATCGCAAGGACTCTCTAATGAGTACTGGACGACTTCAAAACTCTTTGATTGAGCATCGCGCAATTTTGAATGCCTTGTTAAAACGCGATCAGGTAGGAGCTGAATCAGCAATGCGAAAACATCTAACAAGGGGTTTGGAAGCGCTAAAATAAATCGAAAGTCCTATAAAAAATAATGGCTTAGAAGGTTTTTCTAAGCCATTATTTTAAATAACGATACAACGCAAGATTGCGAGATTACTTCTTAATAACAAAGTTTCCTGGCAGTGATGCAATATATGCAGCCATGTCTTGCAAGTCTGCATCGGTAAACGACTGTACTTGAGACCCCATTACCGCATTATTTCGTCCGTATTGGGCATTACCATTGCCTACCTTGTATGCCTTTAAAGCGTAATACAAGTAATCTGGGTACTGTCCAGCAAGCTTAGGGTACGCAGGAAGAATTGGGGCATTCAAACCCGCTCCATGACAAGAGGCGCAATTGGCTTTTTCGACCAAAGCTTTACCTTTTTCAATATTGGCAGCATTAGCGACATTAATGAGGCCAATGCTAGAGAGTAATGCCGCTGTAATTAGTGCAAATTTCATGAACGTGCCTCTATCACTTCAAAGGGTTGTTAGGTGAGCTGGCGGTTTGCGCAGCATAGTACTCAGCAATATCGGCCATATCTTGATCAGATAAGCTTGCTGCAATAGAACGCATTGTTGGATGCTTTCTATTGCCCTTCTTGTATTCAGACAAGGAAGAGGCAATATAAGCCGCATTTTGTCCACCCAACATTGGCACACGATAAACCAAAGGATAGTCAGCGCGGTAATCAGGGATTGAATGGCAGCCGACGCAGAGCCAAACTTTGCCGTTACCGGCAGCAGCATTACCCTTAATTTCATCGGCATGAGCTGTGTGGGCTGCGAAGGCCACACCAGCACACAGTAAAAGGCGCGAAATAAATGAGATTTTTTTCATAGAAATCAGTTTTATGAGTTTGATTTAGATCAACTCGGGAGAGTATAGCGGACTGAAGCCCACTCGACCATGATTTACCCCTTTTTGACATCAAAATCAGTGTAAATACTGAAAAATTAGCCCTATTTCCCTATACTTAAACGTTCAATAATTCATCGCCCGATTCCGCTTATGTCCACTTCCACCAACCCTTCATCACCCACATCTCCCAACCGCTTCGAGGGAAGCCAAAGCTATGTAGCCACTGAGGATCTTAAATTGGCGGTAAATGCCGCTATGGCACTTCAGCGCCCTCTTTTAATCAAGGGTGAACCAGGCACTGGCAAAACCATGCTTGCCGAGGAGGTTGCGTCCGCGCTCAAAATGCCACTATTGCAATGGCACATCAAATCGACCACAAAAGCGCAACAGGGTCTTTATGAATACGATGCAGTAAGTCGTCTGCGCGATTCGCAACTTGGTGACGAAAAGGTGAAAGATATTCGCAATTACATTGTCAAAGGAGTATTGTGGCAAGCCTTTGAAGCGAATGAACCTACCGTCTTACTGATTGATGAAATCGATAAAGCCGATATTGAGTTTCCTAATGATCTTCTGCGTGAAATTGATCGTATGGAATTTTATGTATATGAAACACGTGAGCTTATTAAGGCAAAACATCGCCCGCTAGTCATCATCACATCTAATAATGAAAAAGAGTTGCCTGATGCATTTTTGCGACGTTGCTTTTTTCATTACATCACCTTCCCAGATGCAAAAACAATGCAAAGCATTGTTGATGTTCATCACCCTAACATCAAGCAAGACCTTTTAGACTCAGCCCTAAAAGCCTTCTATCAAATTCGCTCCTTACCAGGCCTAAAGAAGAAGCCCTCTACTTCTGAATTAATTGATTGGCTCAAACTGCTATTGGCTGAGGATATACTGCCTGAAGCATTATTTAGTAGCGACGAAAAGATTGTCGTTCCCCCACTACATGGCGCTCTTTTGAAAAATGAACAAGATATTCATCTTTTTGAGCGTCTTGTCATGATGAATCGCAGTCATCGCTAAACTGCGCAGATTTTATAACTCAATTACTCGATGTTGATTCAATTCTTTCTCAATTTGAAAGAGGCAAAGGTCCCTGTTTCACTAAGAGAATTTTTAACTCTATTAGAGGCCTTGAAGTCAGGCGTCATTAATCCTTCTATTGATGAGTTTTATCAACTTTCTCGCATGATACTCGTGAAAGATGAACAGCATTTTGATCGCTTTGATCAAGTCTTTGACTCCTATTTCAAAGGTATAGAACACATCATTACCATCTCACCTGATATTCCAAGCGAATGGCTAGAAAAGAGATTGCAACGCGTGTTAAGTGATGAGGAAAAAGCTGCGCTGCAAAAACTAGGCGGGCCAGAAGCACTGAAAAAACGTTTGGAGGAGTTGCTCAAAGAGCAAAAAGAATGGCATGGCGGAGGTAATAAATGGATCGGCGCTGGTGGTTCATCACCTTTTGGGCATAGCGGTTACCATCCCGAAGGCATCCGCATTGGCGGTGAGAGTGCAGGTAATCGCACCGCCATCAAAGTATGGGAAGCCCGTGAATTTAAGGATTACGACAGCAATCTTGCATTAGGTACACGCAATATCAAGGTTGCATTGCGTCGTTTGCGTCGCTTTGCGCGTGAGGGCTCCACTCTTGAGTTAGACCTAGATAAAACTATTCAATCTACTGCAGCAAATGCAGGCATGCTAGATATACAGATGCGTCCTGAACGACACAATCAAGTTAAAGTTCTCCTACTCATGGATGTAGGCGGCTCCATGGATGACCACATAAAACAAATTGGCGAGCTTTTTTCTGCAGCAAAAGCAGAATTTAAACATCTTGAGTATTACTATTTTCATAACTGTGTGTATGAAAACCTTTGGCAAAATAATCGTCGTCGTCGAGATCAAGTCACTCCAACCCAAGAAATTATTAACAAGTATGGTCCAGACTATAAACTGATCTTTGTGGGCGATGCTACGATGTCGCCCTATGAAATTCTTAGCCCTAATGGGTCAGTGGAGTACAACAATAAAGAGGCGGGTGCGGTTTGGATTAACCGTCTTCTTGATCATTTTCCCAGCTTTGCATGGCTCAATCCCGAACCAGAATCGATTTGGCAATATCGACAGTCCATTGATATCATGAACAATCTACTAAAAAATCGCATGTATCCAGTTACCCTCAACGGCCTTGAGAGTGCCATGCGGCAATTATCTAAATAAATTACCAGTAAGATTCATTAAATAAACTCACTCACTTTCATTTAAAAAATCATGACTACTATTAGCGCTCGTCTCAAAACATTAGGAATTGATTTACCCCCTCCAGGGCCGCCAGCAGCTGCCTATGTGATGGCAACGACAACTGGTAATACCGTATTTCTATCTGGTCATATTGCTAAACGAGATGGAAAACCATGGGTTGGCAAGCTAGGCCTTGATATGAATACCGAAACTGGTAAAGCAGCGGCTCGTTCTATTGCCATTGATTTAATTGCGACATTACAAAATCACCTTGAATCACTTGATAAAGTTAAGCGCATTGTAAAAGTCATGGGCTTAGTGAACTCCACCAATGAATACACTGAACAACATTTGGTCATTAATGGTTGCTCGGAGTTATTATTCGATGTCTTTGGCGATGCCGGTAAGCATGCGAGAAGTGCATTTGGCGTTGCGCAAATTCCACTAGGCGCTTGTGTAGAAATTGAATTGATTGCCGAGATCTAAGGATCCCGGCTTCTCAACCATCCTGGCAGTCATTTAGTCTGTGAATTTAGTTTGCCTTCAACTTGGCGTCTTTGAGTCTTGGTTCAACAAAGTGACCTTTGCGAGCGCGATTACCAGCAAAAGACTTCAGAGTCTTGGCATCGAGACTTAGCTCTGTAGGCTTACCACCGCGCCCAATACCTGAATATGTTGCACCATCGGAGCCCACTGCAATCGCTGAGGCCATAAACTCTTTATCGTCCAACCCCATTAATATGACGCCCTTGCCACCTGTGGGCAAGCGCTTAAGTTCATCTAATGGGAAAACTAATAATTTTGAGGCATACGATAAGCAAGCAACCTGCTTCATGCCAACCTCAACCTTTGTTGCGCCTAATGGCGCATCACCAGCAACTTTGGCGTCAATCGTAATAAAGGATTTGCCCGCCTTGTTACGCGTACTCATATCAGACACATTCGCCAAAAAGCCATAACCGGCTTTAGTGGAGAGCAGAACCAAATCATCTGGTTGACCAGCGTAATAAGCTACCATTTGTGAGCCTGCTGCCAAGTTCACAAAGCTAGTCAATGGCGAACCATCACCTCTAGCACCAGGTAATTCACTCACTGGAACCGTATAAACACGACCATCACTACCAAAGCCCTGCATAACATCTACAGTGCGCACTTCAAAAGTTGCATAGAGCGAGTCGCCAGCTTTGAAGCCAAATTGCGTTGGATCGTGCTCGTGACCTTGCCGTACGCGGACCCACCCCTTTTGAGAAACAATCACTGTTACAGGCTCATCAATCACTTTAGTTTCAGCAATGGCACGCTTATCTTCTTGGATCAACGTACGACGATCGTCACCATAATCCTTGATATCAGTTTCAATCTCTTTAATGATGCGCTTACGCAAAGTAGCATCGCTTTGCAATAAACCCTCAAGGTCATCACGTTGCGATTTGAGCTCCTTGAGCTCTTGCTCAATCTTGATACCTTCTAAACGTGCTAATTGACGCAAGCGAATATCTAAAATATCTTCCGCTTGACGATCCGTCAACTTAAACTCTTTGATCAAATCTGCTTTTGGTTCATCGCTATTACGAATGATCTTGATAACTTTATCTATGTTAAGAAGGACGATTAAACGCCCTTCTAATATATGCATACGGTCTTTTACTTTACCTAAGCGGAACTGGGTGCGACGCGTGACTGTCGTGACACGAAATTCAATCCACTCTGTAATAATCTCTTTCAGCCCCTTTTGACGGGGACGACCATCGTTACCGATCATGACCAAGTTCATTGGTGCATTAGATTCGAGCGATGTATGCGCTAGTAAAAGATTTACAAATTCGTTGACATCAATATTTTTGCTCTTTGGCTCAAATACCAGTCGTACAGGCGCATCTTTGCTTGACTCATCTCGTACACCATCGAGCACATTCAAAATGGTAGATTTGAGATTATTTTGTTCAGGTGTAAGGGTTTTCTTACCCACTTTCACCTTAGGATTAGTAATCTCTTCAATCTCTTGGAGAACTCGTTGAGATGAAGCAGATGGTGGCAACTCATTAACAACAACTTGCCATTGACCGCGAGCCAGCTCTTCGATTGACCAACGAGCGCGCACTTTGACGCTCCCCCGACCCGTTTCATAAATTTGCGCAATTTCTCCCGCAGAAGAAATAATCTGTCCGCCACCCGGATAGTCTGGGCCCGGCAGGATCTTCAGAAGATCAGGGGTAGATAACTTGGGTGACTTCATTAATGCAATTGCCGCGTTTCCAACCTCTCGCAAATTATGAGACGGAATCTCGGTTGCCATACCTACGGCAATACCAGAGGCGCCGTTGAGCAGAACAAATGGCAATCGTGCTGGTAATAACTTGGGCTCCTGAAAGGAACCGTCATAGTTCGGCGCAAAATCAACCGTGCCTTCATCTATCTCACTTAGTAATAGGCTTGCAATTTTGGTTAGGCGCGCCTCTGTATATCGCATCGCTGCAGCGCCATCTCCATCTCGTGATCCAAAATTTCCTTGGCCATCAATTAATGGATAACGCAGAGAGAAACCTTGCGCCAATCGAACCAAGGCATCATAAGCAGATTGATCACCATGAGGATGAAACTTACCCAAGACATCGCCAACTACGCGAGCACTTTTCACGGGTTTAGCGTCTGCACGTAAACCCATTTCATTCATTGCGAACAAAATACGTCGTTGCACTGGCTTTTGACCATCAGCAACCTCAGGGAGCGCTCGACCCTTTACAACACTAATCGCATAATCCAAGTAAGCACGCTCTGCATAGACCGCCAATGTCAAACTATCTTTGTTATCCTCATTTAAATCCATCGTCTTAGGGTCACGAGGGTCATTTGGGCTCTTTGAACCTGCATTACCGCCAGCGGTAATTGCAGACTTCTCAGGAACTTCAACGACTTCCATTGCTTCAGCAGTCGATGAAAATAAATCCGCCTGTTGATCAGCCGGCTTTTTACTTGATGTTTTTTTAGTTGCCATTAAATATCTGCCTCAACCTCATTGCCACGCTCTTCCAACCAGTCACGACGGGCGCCTGACTCTGACTTGCCCATCAGCATATCCATCGTTTTAAAAGTTTCATCCTCAGACCAAGTGCCTAACGTTACCGGCAATAAACGACGTGTATCAGGATTAAGAGTGGTATCCCATAGCTGCTCTGCGCTCATTTCCCCCAAGCCTTTAAAGCGAGAAATTTGCCACGCCGACTCTTTTAGACCGTCTTTGCGCAATTTATCCTCAATGGCCTGAAGTTCATTTGCATCTAATGCATAAATTTTTTGCGCAGGCTTTTTGCCTCGTGCTGGCGCATCCACTCGGAATAAAGGTGGCCTCGATATATGAACATGACCCAGCTCTATCAACTTAGGGAAATGCTTATAAAACAAAGTTAAAAGTAAAACTTGTATGTGAGCGCCATCTACGTCAGCATCAGAAAGAATACATACCTTGCCATATCGAAGATTTGAAAGATCGGGGTCATCATTGGGCCCATGCGGATCCACACCAATGGCTACAGCAATATCATGCACTTCATTATTTGCAAATAAGCGATCACGCTCTGCTTCCCATGTGTTCAATACTTTTCCACGCAAAGGTAAAATAGCTTGGTATTCCTTGTTGCGACCCATTTTGGCCGAGCCGCCTGCGGAATCCCCCTCAACCAAGAAGATTTCATTTTGAGTGATATCCTCGCTCTCACAATCAGTGAGCTTTCCAGGAAGAACAGCAACCCCAGAGGATTTTTTCTTCTCCACCTTTTGGCCAGCACGAGTTCGAGCTTGAGCTTGCTTAATTACTAAATCAGCGAGCTTACGTCCATAGTCAACGTGTTGATTGAGCCACAACTCTAAAGCAGATTTAGCATATCCAGAGACTAAACGCACTGCATCGCGCGAATTGAGACGCTCTTTAATTTGCCCCTGGAACTGTGGATCCAAAACCTTGGCAGATAAAATGAAGGATGCGCGCGCAAACACATCTTCCGGCATCAATTTCACACCCTTCGGTTGCAGAGCATGCATCTCAATAAAACCTTTTACTGCGTTAAAGAGACCCTCTCGTAAACCGCTTTCATGGGTACCACCTGCGGGTGTTGGGATGAGATTGACATAACTTTCGCGCACTGGCACGCCATCCTCGGTCCAGCTAACCACCCACGCTGCCCCCTCACCTTCGGCGAACGAATCATCATCGCCAGAGCCAGCGGCGTATTGCTCACCTTCAAACGGTGGAATTACTTCTGGACCATGACCTGCTTGAGCAATCGCTTCAATTAAATAGCCACGCAGGCCTTGCGCATACTGCCATGTCTGCGTGTCGCCACTCTTCTCCTGCATCAAGGTAACCTTGACGCCAGGCAACAAAACAGCCTTAGATCGTAATAAACGAATCAGATCTGCTATAGGAATGGCAGAGCTATCAAAATACTTACCATCAGGCCATGCGCGAACACGCGTGCCATGAGACTTGTCATCCTTAGATGAGGGTTTCGATTTCAATTTTTCGATGACCTTGCCATCTGCAAATGTCAATGTAGAAACTTGACCATCACGCCAAACGGTGACTTCTAATCGCTTGGAGAGCGCGTTAGTGACTGATACGCCAACACCATGCAAGCCTCCTGAGAATGCATAAGCTCCACCAGAGCCCTTCTCAAATTTACCGCCAGCATGTAGTTGTGTGAAAACAATCTCAACAACGGGTAATTTTTCTGAGGGATGTATTCCAACCGGGATGCCGCGACCATCATCTTCCACGCTAACACTACCATCAGCATGCAGGGTCACAATAATGTGTTTACCAAAGCCTCCCAGGGCTTCATCTGAGGCATTGTCCAGGACCTCTTGGATGATATGTAAGGGATTATCGGTCCGGGTATACATCCCAGGACGCTGACGAACGGGTTCTAGTCCCTTGAGGACTTGAATCGACGATTCACTGTATTCAGAAGTTTTACGGGTAGCCATGCGCGGAAATTGTAGTCATGTCTTGGGATTTACCTAAACTTTTCCAGAAATCCCCTGTCATCCATGCCAAAATTGAGTCATGGGAGCATTGAGTCATATTCGGGTTTTAGACCTCAGTCGTGTACTGGCAGGGCCATGGTGCGCGCAAAATCTGGCGGATTTAGGCGCCGATGTCATAAAAGTAGAGCGTCCAGGCGCAGGAGACGATACCCGCCACTGGGGCCCACCTTTTGCTAAAGATGAAAAAGGGAATGAAACTGCAGAAACTGCCTATTTTATTTGCATTAACCGTAACAAAAAATCTATTACGGTGGATATTAGCAAGCCAGAAGGTCAAGAAATTATTCGTCAATTAGCTACTGAATCTGATGTCATTATTGAAAACTACAAAGTTGGAGACCTTGCAAAGTATGGTCTCGACTACGAGAGTTTAAAAAAAATTAAGCCAGATTTAATTTATTGCTCAATTACAGGCTTTGGGCAATTCGGCCCTTATGCTCATCGCCCGGGTTATGACTTCATCATCCAAGGCATGGGTGGATTTATGAGTGTTACCGGAGAGGCAGAAGATTTTGAAGGTGCCAGTCCGCAAAAATCGGGGGTTGCGATCGCCGATATCTTTACTGGGATGTACGCCTCCACAGCTATTCTTGCTGCTGTTATTCATCGCGACCATACAGGCGAAGGTCAATATATTGATATGTCCTTGCTAGATACGCAAATCGCTGTAATGGCTAACGTCTCTAGCGCATATTTATGCTCCGGTGAAATCCCCCGTCGGTGGGGTAACGCTTCACCCATTATTGTTCCTTACCAAACCTTTCCTACCTCTGATGGCTGGATGATTGTGGCTTCGGGAAACGATAGTCAATTTCGTCACTTTGTCACTGCAGGTGGCGAGCCTCAATTAGCGGATGACCCCCTCTTTCTAACAAACCCTGATCGCGTCAAACATCGCAAGCAATTGGTCCCACTACTTGAAGCCATGACAAGCAAAAAAACAAAGGGGGAATGGATTGCACTTTTAGAGCAGGCTAATGTGCCATGCGGTCCAATTAATAACTTCAAAGAAGTTTTTGAGAATGAGCAAGTCATTGCAAGGAAAGTTCAAATCAATGTGCCACATCCAACTGTGGGCACCATGAAATTAGTGGCAAGTCCAATGAGACTTTCTAAAACGCCCACCGAAGTACGAATGGCACCCCCCACTTTGGGCCAACATACGAATGAGGTGCTTCAGGAACATTTACACCTAGATGAGCAGACGATTGCCAAACTCCGTGAGAAAGGGGTCATTTAGTGGTCACGCCCAAAGCCTCACTCACCCTAAAACAAGTTCTCATGTTTGGCGGGTTTATGGTGACCATGTCGATGGGCATTCGACATGGCTTTGGACTATTCAATCTCCCCATCACTATGGCAAATGGCTGGGGACGTGAAACATTTGCATTGACGATTGCCCTCCAAAACCTAATCTGGGGTGCCGTGCAACCCATTACTGGTGCACTAGCAGATCGTTATGGCGCCTTCAAAATCATGATTGCAGGTGGCGCACTCTACGCACTTGGCCTTGCCGGAATGGCAATTTCTTCTGATGTCCTTAATTTCACGATTGCGGGTGGATTACTCATTGGGCTAGCCCAAACTGCCACAACATACAGCGTGGTGTATGGCATTTTAGGACGCAATGTTCCTGCCGAAAAACGAGTTTGGGCAATGGGTATCACTGCAGCAGCTGGGTCTTTTGGGCAATTTTTAATGATTCCCGCAGAACAAGGTTTATTAAGTTTTTTTGGAACTCAAGATGCATTATTAATGCTAGCCTTAATGGCAAGTCTCATGATTCCTACCGCATTTATGCTACGTGAGAAAAATTTTCACCATCAGCACTCACATGGCGATCAGACGATTAAACAAGCTCTTGGCGAAGCGATGGGAAACCCCAGCTTTCAATTGCTGACATTAGGATATTTTGTCTGCGGCTTTCAGGTTGTCTTCATTGCCGTGCATCTCGCACCATATCTTAAGGACCTCTCTTCCACCTATCCCGCTGTTGGCGCTCCGGCCGTTGCCACAACCGCACTCGCACTCATAGGCTTATTTAATATCTTTGGAACCTATAGCTCGGGCTACCTTGCGCAACGTTTTCCTAAAAGGTATTTGCTATCAGGTATTTACTTGGGCCGGGCTTTTGCTATCACTGCATTTATATGGATTCCACCCAGCCCAATGAGTACTTACGT
>JACCDO011884720.1_pt1 | contig 18714 bp, 9 predicted proteins | sample 7446101 | NCBI WGS metagenome assembly JACCDO01 (sample SAMN15323440, study PRJNA562643) | freshwater metagenome | isolation source: river surface water | place: USA:Blue River Watershed | collected 2017-08-16 | reverse complement strand
CCGGCGGCCTATTAACGGCCCCGGGTCTGATTGAGCGACGAATCACCATTTGATGCATCGCTAAGTAAGAATCAAAATTAGAATCAGAAAAACTAGCTGGATTAGTTAGGGTCAAGATATTCCGAGTCCTCCATTACAGTGTAGTAGGTACTGTTTTGGTCGCATCGAGGGATCGATATCCGCATAGTAGTTTGCAGCCACCAACGCGTTATCATTTACGAGTTCCCGCGTGATCTTCTCGCTGGGTTGGAATCCCACTTGTACCGGTGGAGTACCGGTCAATTTCTTGAAACATGATATGGACACGAATGATTTCAGTACGGTGTGTAACCATCATTTCACCGTAATTTTTCACGAAAAGTCGTCGAAAACATTCAACAGATATCTAGTGAGTGTGGTCGATTTAGTGAGTAAGAGTGTGAGTGATTACGTGATTAAGTGAATAAGTGGGTGAGTTGAAATTGGACCTATAGGATTGCAGTGTGTAGAAACGGGTTATTAGTGCAAGATTACAAATAATGATAAAGGTTTCATCATATTTTTGGCTGTCGGTGCTGGTCATGGCGGGAAACTTGTACTATGCAGTCCAAAGCCGGCAGCAATTCTACCCGATCATCCTGTACCTCGCCACCTCCAAGCTCTCGTTCCTAATCACCTCCAACCTGATACTCGCTATATTTGTTCTGTTTGGGAAATCATTGAAAACATTATTTCTCGGTAATTTGAGAGACTCCGAGGTTGAATTACTAATCGACAAGGCGAAGTATACCGTCACCGAGACCTGCTTAGCACTAACTATATTCCGCAATGAGCTTTCTGCATCGGTATTAGGTTTGTTTGGTGTCCTTCTATTCTTGAAAGTGTTTCATTGGTTGGCACAATGTCGACTTGATTATCTCGAGCAAATACTTCCCGTTCCACCAACTGTTTATTATCGATTATCTGCCTTGTTCCTAGTATTGCTGACCTTCGATGCTTTACTGACATACTATTGCATGGATTATACTATATCCAACGGAAAGAGTGTGTTGATATTGTTCGGGTTTGAATTTGGCGTGTTAGTTATTACTATATTAAATTTGACTTCCAAGTACATTATTCACATCGTCGATTCCCGTGCACCCAACGGACTCGTATCCAAAGGCATTTACACCATGTTATCGGATTTGATCTGTGACGGGTTACGGCTAGTCACGTATGTCGGCTTCTTTTGCTTGGTATTCATCAATTATGGGCTCCCAATACACATCGTTAGAGAGGTGTGGATGGCGTTTTTTACATTTCAAAAACGATTAAGTTCGTTTATAAAATACATGCGACTAACGGCGAATCTAGATACGAGGTTTCCCAATGCGACTACCGAGGAGATGCAGGCAGCTGGCGACTGCCTTATTTGCCGGGAGCCAATGGAAGCAGGCAAGAAGCTGCCTTGCAATCATGTCTTCCATCTAGCGTGTTTGCGAGCAGAGTTGCAGCACAGGCAGTCATGCCCGCTTTGTAGAGCTGATATTCCAATTCAGGAAAATCCAGTTGCTGAAAATATCGCTGGTAATCCTCCGCCACCACCAGATCATGTGCGAATGCCGCCAGAAATAGTCATACCGCCTGAAAATCATGGTAACGACAACACCCCCACAAGTAACAACAACAATAATAGCAATAGTAATGATAATAATGATACTCAGGTACTTACTCACTCACTTACCCAATCTGCCATACTCACACACTCACTAACTCACCCAGGGCACTACGCGGACACCTATAACGCCTAGTTCAGCAGCGTCCTCGCCTTATCCGCTAGCAGGATCAGGGCGTGTTCATACAAGAAGCAGTAGACATAGCAACAGATCCGTTACGAACAGTGCAAGTGTAGAGTCGTTGCCTTGTTTTTACATTGTAGTCGCGGATCCGTCGGTAAACGTTCACGTGGAAGCCGATGTAGCATCGACTGTGGTGCGGTATATCAATAAAGGGGTCGTCATATTCATTGAATCCAGCGCGGTTGATAGAAATGAGAATAGGTGGCTGAAGGGACCAGATGGTTGGTTAATGGAGTGCGAGCAAGTAAGTGTATATTATTCCAGAAAGATACCAGCATTGGTGCCATACGACACCACTAAGCTCGCGAATATAGTAGGTAACAATGTCGATTCACCTTTGTCCATATATTCGCAACTACTGGCGCAGCCCGCGCTTCCAAACCAATCAAGTTCTGTCAAGAAGAGCAAGGAGAAGGTGACCGTCGACTGGACCAAGAGGTACAACGCGTATTCAGACAGCGACGAAGACATCGTATTCGGTGATGATGATGAAGATGGCGACGCACTGGAGCAAATGATGCAATTACAATCAAAATTATCAAAATTGAATGATGGTCTGGTGATGTGTCAGCAGACACTGTCCAATATCATAGAAACGAAGTTGCAATCAGCAACGAAGAGCGGTAGAAAAAGCGATCCAGGACTGCATTTATACAATCCAGAAGATCTAGATTTTGTTCAAGACACTAATAACAGTAACCTTGCTCATCACGAGATTAAGAGGATGGGAAGTGCAAGTCCTAGTCTTGTTAGTGATGCCACGATCGGAGGTGCAAGTATGGAAGGTAAAAGCCCACTCAAATCAAATGATCCAATCAATACTAGTGTCCCTGCGGATGTTGCAGATGTAGGTAAAAATGCAGACGGAAGTCCAGATAGTAGTCAAAAAAGCATGCGTGAACTGCGTGCTAAATATTTTGAAAAGATTAACTCGCCTTGATTCCTTAAGCTATAAACTTTGTAAGCCTTTTGTATTAACTAATTCTATCATATTTTCAATACATTGACAAAATATATACAATTACATGAGACTCCTAATTAATGATCACATCACAGTATTCTTCTTTATTTCTTCAGCTAACTCTTTCATTTTCTGCTGTTGCTCAGGACTCATGGCTTTAATCTCAACAGTCATGTCTTCACCAATACGATTACGGTCGTTTTTCTTACTCAACATAGCAACATACTTGTCCCATTCCTTGAAGAAATGTGTTAAATGCTCTGGTTTCGCTTTCTTAAATTGCGCAAACTCGTGCTTAACGTAAGAGTCCCCGACCTGCTTTAGCTCGAGTGGTAGTTTGGCACGGTGCAGGCGCAGGATCGAACGGTACAATTGCAGCCCGCGCGACATTATTCCTCTTCCTGAGCTCCAACTCAGAACCAGAACAAGGGAAAAAAATGAACCGGTACACAATTGGGGTGTGGATTCCTTGGGTACCGTAGCGCGGTTGGCCGTTGGCACTAGGCGGTATCAAGATAGCATCAACATGCCATCAAGCTATTTGTAGTTAATTACAATATGTTCATATGCACAAAAATACATGGTTTATGGGTTTCTAACCGTGTCTACCGCCTCGTCCGCCCAAGGCTCGACCAGGTTGGCCACCTCGTCCCGCGGTATTTCTCCCAGCGACTCCAGCTGCTCTCTGCCCCGCACCTCTACCATTCATAGCAGCGGTCACTGGTGCTGTGTTCAGGGGCGTAGGCCTGCCATAAGTGATGGGTGCATTGCGGTTGATTGGTGGAGATGACTGGTTTGTGACTCGAATTGAGCTGACCGGTGATCCTTGACCTGATGGTGAAATCGGTGTGGGTGTGGGTGACGTCGGTGAATTATTTCTGGTACTATTGCCTGCTGTAGGCGTGATAATAGTGTTGGTATCAGCTAGCATCAAGTCCCACTGATGGTCAAATATGTCGGTGCCACTAGCTTTGTCATTGAAGTCGTCAGAATCGTACTCGTAATCAGGATCATTGTACTCTTCTGGGTTGAAGCTCAGTTCATCGCTGTCAGTAACAGCAACGGTACTCCTGCCGGTCCGAAATGATATCTCACTGCGGTTGATATTATTCGACATCTTATTCTTCTTACTCCGTCGTAATTTCAAGAGCCTCTTGCGCTCCGCTTCCTTGTCTCGGTGGGTGATTATGCGGCACGTTTGAAACACTCCGTCAGGGAAGTGATTCACTCCTAAATTATTCACTTCTTCATGCGGATAGTCAGGGGTAACCTCTTCACCACACATATAACAGAAATCAGTGCGGTCCCTTATGCACGGGATGCCGTCGGTTATCTTGTGCACCATGTGGTTGCACGTAGTTGGATCATTCTTCTCAATGAGCTTCTTGCAACAAGGACACGTCTGCGCACCACTACTTATTTTATACTTTTCTAACGAATCATCAACATTGTCCAACGGACACTTGCCGCGATAGTGCCAGGGTTTCTTGCATCGAATACAAAATCGTTGGAAGCAATAAGGGCATTCCACAGCTGCTTGTGCACCTTCCGATGGGTAATTCACATAGTTACTGCAGAAGATGCAGCGCATACCTTCGCCATACGTAGCGCGGTCAGAAAATTCCAGGAATCTTTGGTAAAGAGCGAGTGTCAATACCCGCTTTGCTATTTTCGAGTCGATACATGCCGTGCAACCCTCGAAATGCAGTGGACACTTCACCGGGAAGGTAGAAATATCACCAAGACAGCTATCTAAGTACCCCTTGATGCACTCGTAGCACTGACCATGGTTGCAGCTGAGAGGAAACACCGGGACATTCTCATCTCGACACACGCAGCACGTTCCCTTGGGTAAAAAGAAACGGTTACGAAACCTATCTAATCGAGGTGTATACTTAGGGTGTTGCGCAGTGACAACACGGTATTTCCTTGATTCCGGCCAGGTTATCGTGGGCAGTTTACACGATCTTAACTTGATGCGCAGGAAGTACAATCCGATACACGTCAGTATCAGTGCGATAACCGAGCCAAACCCTATGTAGTAAGGGATGTTGGGGTCTGGCGGAGCTGGACTGGGCAGTAAACTCTTCTTGTACTTATCACACGACTCGCCAAAATCTAGTTCTTCACTGATGAAGTCGATAGTCATACCCATATCGATGGTGACGTTGACGGGTAGGTACTCGATGATGATGGTCGCCTTGCCGCAAGGCGCGATCCACGTGTCAGGGATAAGCGTCAACAGTTTGCTGATGTCTCTCTCCCCATTATTCGTGTAAACCATCTCATGAGGATCACCATGTGTGTCAATAAATAATTCCTCGTAGCCGTTGATGCCGTAGTACACCCGTAATCGAGCCGATGATCCCAAAGAAAACTTTTGTAATTCAATAAAGTTGACTGTAACGGGTTTGTCGTAGACGCTGTTGGAATCAATGAAGTACTTGCACGTCGCAGCTGGTACGAATAAAGTCGCGTCAGAGTCGTCACCGATATTAATCTCCATGTCATACGACCCTTCCAGCTTATACAAATCCTTGTCGGCAATGCTTGATTTAATGTACTGCGAAGAGTACTGCGACGCCTGCTGACTGATGTATCCACTAATGGGGTATTGCAGATTCGCCGGCAACGCGCTGGACAAGAAGCCGCACACGGAGCTGTCCAGGCTCTTGGACTCAAACAAACTGTTGGCTGTTGGTCGGCCATCTAAAGCCACCGAGTGTTCCATGGAATACTGACTGAATTGCTGTATATTGGGGTAGTACGAGAGCGTGGATTTAGCTGCGGTGTCGGCCAGCAACAGCCATGAAGCCGTTGAGTTGTCTTCGCTATTAGACATGTCAAAGTTGTGTGGTAACTCTAATATTGTATCAATTAGTTTTGTCCCGTCTCTGTAATCGTACCAAGGATTGTTGTGGTCACTGATCGTCCAGTATACCGCCTTGAATCCGCTTCCCAACGTAGCCGCATTGTTCACCATGACTCCGTCGGTGGTTGAAAATATAATAAGCATAGCAGAGCTATGCCCAATAATAGGTGGAGGAATGACGTCACACGAGTAGCAACGCCATAGTAATGCACTGCTATTGCTGTCCCCATCATACACCTCGATGCTTCCGCCAATAAGATCGCTTTCTAAGAACTCTAACACTATCGTGTTCTCAATCTTCTCGGTGGTATTCGACGACAGGTGGTTAGGGCGTATCAGCCACTCGCAATACTGGTTGCTGTACATATCCTCCAACGATGAACTGCCATCTGTAAATACCATTGATGGCGCTCGAAATACGCCTTGGATTTCTACAAATCCACAGTGATTATTGGGTCCGTTGGAATAATAAGATAACCCAAAATCAGCTACATTCGAGGGGCTGCTATCACCCTGGAAGGTCACCAAGACCTTATCAGACGACACTTCAACCCACTTCCTAGGCACCGTGTTGGAGCTATAGACGCCGATGGTGTTGCCGGAGCCGTCAGTTAATGTCAACGAATCAGTACCAGTGAATTTCGTGTAGGCCAGACTGATGTATATGTTGCCTATGCTATCCGCAGGGGCGATTTCCCACAGCACTTGATAGTTGGATGGAATGAGGACGGTGTAATTGCGCTGACAGGTGTACAGCAGTGACAACATAACCGCCGAAGACGAAAACAGTTTAATTTCAGAGTTACCAGGCGCAGCTGATAACGCGGTAACACTGTAGTATGTTGCGCTGAAACCCTTCCCGGTTGCAGTGTCTTCTGATTGGTACACCACAGTAGCGTTGTCACCCGTGATGACCAGCGGTGGAGGGATTGCCGACGAGTCTCCAATCGTGGCCAATAAAATGCTACCGCTATAAATCTGCACCTTTCCATCGTGTAAGTCAAATTGATCGAAATAAATGACGATCGCACTTGCAGCAGTGCTCGGGTGAAACAGCCACTCGCAGTCTTGATTCCTGTATACTTGCGACGTAGATGGACTTCCATCAGAGAATTTCATTGATTGTGTGGTCAGCGTACCAGGGTTCGTCGGGAATCCGCAGTGATAATTGGGACCGTCCGACACGTATGACAGCTTGAAGTTTCCTGACTTGTATGAGCTTGGATTGCTGGACGATTTTGAGCGCAGCACCAGAGTGACGTCACTGCTGGTGGTGGTGTACCATTGGAGTATAACCTGAGTCCCAGTTAGGTGGAATATTTGCGTCGCACTGGTCGAAGGACCGTCGTAGAGAGTGAGATAGTCACCTGATTGTAGATTCAACTCGGATATTGCAAAGGTTATGTTAGGTGAGATGAGATTCGCGGGCTTGATATACCACGTATAGTTGATGTTTGATGTGTAATGCGCTGAGCCGTCACCGGGCGGGACCAGGTCGATCACTGTGGGCATGTACAGCTCAGTATACCCAGTGCCTAAGCCTTGTGAGCCACCATAATTCGCTTGGTATTCCCCAAGGAAACCTTTATACCCCGTGGGATTAACAGTGTTGGATTCATACACTATGTATAGCGAGTTGCCCGTTGACGTCATCGGAGGAGGGATAACTGAAGTAGGTCCAAGACAATTCCACAATATATTTCCGTTGCCATTACCATCGTAAACTATCACCGATCCACTTGGTTTCATGCTCACATAACTCATGAATAAGGTAACAGTACTGCCTGCATTTTCGGGTTGCAGTTTCCACTTACACGCCACACCCTTTCTCATGTCATTCGTTGACTTAGAGCCATCGGTTATGAGCATCGTGCTGTCTTTCAATACCTCTACAGCATCCAGCGATCCACAATTATATAGTGACGTGTCAGAATAATACGTGATTTCAAAATCCACAGCTACGTCGGCAGTAGTGGGGTTCTCTAGAATTATCAATGCTTTCCCCGAGCTCGAAAATATCCAACTAGTGGGACTGTCGGTGTCTTTACAAGCCTCATAGATCGTGTTTGCCCCAACACTCGTTGTATCGTCCAATATAGTCAATTGCACGCTGCTGCATGAGGCGGGGAACTGGAAGTTAGAGAAACTAAGCAGGAGCTTGGACGCTTGATCGATGACCCACTGCTGTCTGGACAGCTTCGGCAGGTATCCATTAGTGAGTAAATTTGGAGATATATGATTGTAACCCATATTTAAATAAATAATTGTATCATTTGTAGCACTTACTGCAATTCCAGTCGTTGCCAAGTATTGCAATGTAAATTCTGATGTTTGAAAATTTTGTGCATCAACTCCTTGAGCTCGAATAACAACATATCCTGTACTAGAATAGAATGTGGGAGGAATTGTAGAATCCACGTTAGTAGAACATGAAATGCAAGTATATACAGCAGTGCCACTGACATATTCAAGTATGCGCAGCTCAAGATTGTTAATTGACATGGTTTGAAATGTGAACTCAATAGCAGTAGCCACAGGACTCAAAGGTTGCAAGTACCAAGTAGCACCTTTCAATCTTTCCCCGGAGTTACTGATAGAGAATGAGATAGTGCCGTAGTGGTCATTCAGCGTAACATCACCCCCAATGGTGCGCAAAAGCATCATCCACACGAACAGCGCCAAGAACCACGAGGAACTGGCGCTGTGCGGCGATATCGCCATCATCGACTCGATTGGCTCGCTGCTTCCGTCGCCCTTCGTCGCCTACACGCAGCAACTCACAACTCGTGACAAGAGGGTCTTCAATCCCCACAAGTACCCAATCATCCCTTTTGGGCGCCTTTTTATGTCTATTATTGCTTATTTCAAGCGAAAAAAATTGTCGGGCGAAGTTTATTTCATAAAAAACGCACCGGTACACATTTGCTACCGGTACCGGTACTAGAAAGGAATGAAGTGGTAAGTCCTAAGTCCGCAGAGTAACGGCTACTCCGTAGCTCTCGCCTGCACCTTCGTTATCGCAGTAACAGCTACAAAGCCGCACTCAGTAACTAGTCATTTAGGGCCAGAAGGGCCGGAAGGGCCGGAAGGGCCGTCTAATCTGAAAATAAATAAAACGTTACCAAGTGAGGTGAGTGAGTGAGTGATTAAGTGTCAGTGAGTGAGTGTCAGTAAGTGCGTAGGGCCAGGCAGTAGTGATGTCGACGCAGTATTACGACGACTTGTGGCAAGATGCCATGGGGGAACTCGGCGAGCAGCTGCACATTGAAGGCGCAGACGAGGACGACGATCCAACAGCGCCAAAATCGGTAAGTTTCAATCACTATCAAATCTATTCATTGCTTCACCAATGTCTAACTCGCTTATGCTTGCAGAATCCACCCGAAGTTACCATATTTCAAGCGTATCAGCATTTCGCTTGTTTGTACATAAAATATCTCGATATCTACCGCAAGCTAGAGGAATGCTACGACAGCATGATCCACCCACAGAAGCGCATCCATGTGAAGAAAGTACTAGAGTTGGTTATCCGAAGAATTATTGAATTAAAAAGTGAGTTAGTTAAGTGGAATCCTCCCAATTCTTATTTAAAAATGCCCAAAGGTCCCGAAGTGGCATTTCCATGGGAATATATTAACTTGGATGATATTTTAGTTGACTTAAAATTGTCTCCTTCGACATTAGAAATCCCCGTCCCCAAATATTTCAAAGAAGATAATGGTAGTAATATAGCTCAACGTGATCGTTTAGTCTCAGGATATATGAAGCTTAAACACAATCATGATAAGTTATTCATTCCTGATAAGTACGCAGCCAACACATTCTTAGAACCCATGACAGTAGACAAGGCAATTGAAGTGATTCAACGCAATGAAAGAGGCAGACAAGGCAAGGAACGATCATGTTTAGTGAGAGATTTAAGAGAGAAAGAACGTCAAGGTCGCATGTTTGACAATAGTGCTCAACTAGAAATGGACACCGACACGGCTGCTACTAACTTACAGAGAATGATGAAAGGCCACGTAAGCAGAATAATTGCTAATCGTGAGCGTTTGAATGAGTTCATGTTTGTAGGAATGGATCAACGAAATGATAATGTAGACACCCTTGAAAGCGAACTAGATATAGCTCGTCGTAAGCGTAAACAGGAACAAATTGATAATAAGGACGCTTATGAACGCGCACTAGAAGAGTTGAAAGACGTGATACTGGAAGAGGAAGGGCCCGAGAAAAGGGAACAACTCCGTGAAGAGAGAACGCTTTGGGTAACCGATCAAATAGCGCAAGACAAATTCCCCGAAGATCTCGAAAAGTTTTATAAATCAAAGAAGCCAACAGCTGGTGAAGGCGACGAAGGCGATGGCGATGGCAAGAAGGACAAAGGAAAAGGCGACAAGAAAGACAAAGGAAAAGGTGATAAAAAAGACAAAAAAGAAAAAGGAAAAAAAGGAAAAAAAGGTAAAGATGATGATGAAGAAGAGGAAGGTGGGATGCCTAAGCTGCAAGGCAAGACCAAGCTTACCGACGCCATGTGCAAGATAACCGGCGAATACGAATCCACGTGGGACGGGAAAGACGAAAGTGATAATTTCCAGCAAAAACACGATATTGATTTAGGTAAAAAAATTGTTCGTCCAAATGTGTACGAGGAAATCCGCAAGCAAGTTGATGAGATGCTCATTATGAACTTGAAGAAGATCCAGATGCAGTTAGGCGCTGGCAAAGGCGGCAAGAAGGGCAAGAAAGGCAAGAAGAAGGGTAAGAAGAAGGGTAAGAAGGGCAAGAAGGGCAAGAAGGGCAAGCCGTTACCTGGTGAGAAAATATCAGAATTGAAGGGATTGGATGCGGACGCCATGCTCTCCATCCTCATTGAGCACCAGCTAGTCGTTAGATACGGCAACAAGTCCATGAAGAGTCTCATTGGTGATTTCAATTATCTGGGAACCATGCATCACAGTGCTGACCGCAAAGATGAAGGTGCTTGGGAACCTCCTGATCCATCTATATTCCAACTGCGACAAGCATTAACAGAGTACTGTATATTACCTAACGGCTCTATCGATATAAAAAAAGAAATAGGAGATAAGAAAGCAATTAAAACATTAATGCTTTATGGCCCATCAGGTACAGGCAAGACGCACGCAGTGGAGGCCATCGCCAATGAATTAGGCGGCTTGTTAATACACTTAACTCCCGAGAAGTTAGCAGGTCAGTTCGGTGGCAAGTCCGGGCCTACGAAGCTGGTCCATATGGTTATGACTGTAGCTAGAGATCCCACCATGCAGCCCGTCGTAGTGTACATCGATGAGTGCGAGTTATTTTTCACTGGCGGCAAGAAGAGCAAGGATAAGGACGGACCAAGTCGCTTTAAAAAAGACTTGCAGCTGTATAAAAACCAGGCGTTGAATGCCGATCACCGCGTCGTCATCATCGGGTCGACGAAAGAACCAGAAAACGGGGATATTAAAGACATGAAATCATTTTTTGATAAATTTTTATACATGCCTTATCCCGATTACTCCACGAGAGTCATGGTATGGCGGTCTTACCTCGATGAAATCATCAGATCCAACTTGAAGATTATTGACGAGATGAACAATGGTCCCAGCAATAACAAGGCCAACCAAGAGATGCTAGCGAAGGTAATTGGTATCCGAACTCGCGAGATAATGCAAGCAATTGATATTTCATCGCTGGGTCACATTAGTGAAGGGTACAGTGCAGGTGCTATAGCCCGCACTGTGCGACAGGTAGTTACCGTTAGAAGAGTGTCGTTAGCCAAAACCAGACCGATTGTGGCACCTGATTTTGTGGACACCCTATCGACTCAACCCTACACTTACCATGATGATAAAATAGCGTTTATGGAATTCACACGAGCAATTACAGGTTTAGATGATCGTCGCAAGAAGATCGAGTCGATGGTGGCCGGCGACGACGACGAAGGTGGCGCGAAGAAGGAAAAAGGAGGAAAGAAGAAATAATTAGAATAATGTAAAATTTAATCAAAAACAATGTCTACAAGCATACACAAACGCCTTTTTTGTTCACTGCTGGTTCAACGCCATGTAGCAGTTGCAGTGCTTGAAATAGTCGCTGGCTGTCCTATTCTTAACCACTAACTCCTCGAATCCTCGCCAACTACAAGTGGAGTTGACTGGTTGCGGCACGTTGTTACACAGTATGTCGATATCGTCCCACTGAATTTCGGTGTATCGCCGCTTGGCATAACTGTGGTAGGCAATATAGTCATATCCTTGCAGTATGTCGGCTGCGATCTGTTTGTCAAACGCTTCGTCAACATCAGCTTGTCTATGTCCTAACCAACAATCCCTCTTACCATCAGACACCAGTTGGTCCGATGGGGGATTGAACAGCAGGCCTGGTGACGGTCCATTGCTCCACCATAACGGCCGTATGACAACTGTATGCGGATACTTTACTCGCGCGTAATTAAAATATAACTCGTACTCAGAGAGAGTACTACCACCACCACAAATGCCTCTTCTGTGAGGGACACACGTCATTTCTCTCGCACTTTCATTCAATAGTACCTGCCAAAAGGGCAGCCCGTTATGACAGTCGGAGGAATCAATGAACAGGTTGTCGAGCACCGTCTTAGACATAACTATATGGTGCACTACACCCGATCGATGATTCTTCGACTTGTCCGTTTCTTTGTAATACGCAATACCGGGAATTCTGGTAGATGAAGCGATGTAGGCAGCCTGGTACTGCCGGCTAGTAGCGTAGTAATAAGCAGTATAATTGTCGGCGATCCTCGCTATGAAAGGGACCTCGCGGAACCAAATAATATCTGAATCCAGCAGGACGTAGTCTCGCAATCCTAATACTTTGCCCGCATACAATTTAACAACTTGTTGATAGAACCAAAATAAGTGGCCATACATGTGTGCTTCGAATGGACTTTTCCCGTTCTCCAACGGATACAAGCCCACCTGCCGCACTGTGTTCAGCATGACGTCAGCTACATTTTCAAATGTTATCTGGAATATTTTTTCATCGACGAATTTCACACGATTATTTCGATCATTATACTCTTGACAATACTTGGTGACGTTTGCCTGTCCAATTGCCCCTAGATTACTGCATGAATGAAGCTGCTGTAGATTGACACAATGCAAACAATCAGGGCAACAACTGGACAGATCGTAATGCGCCAACTGAGATGCCAGCATTCCACTCCATTTCTTTTTCATATTTTCTTCTAGTTCTTGAGCTTTTGGTGCCACAATGTAAAATTTTTCAACGTCAACTAAGTACTTCAATCCGGAAATGAGACCGCGCTCAAACGCACGAACGTCTTTACCAGTCGTAAGTATTACTGCGTCTAACTTGGACATATTTTGTTTTGTTACCAAACTAGGAAAGTTGAATTTTACTTGATACAAATCATTGAAGTGATTATTCTCCTCGTAAGGGTCCAAGGCCATAACTGCACAGCATACTATCACCAAAATGCTCGGCACGAACCAGAAGAGTTGCATTATTACGGCAGTGATACCTTACTAAATAGCGCGATTGTGTTCACGAGGCGACAGTATATAATTGTAGCGTTAGCACAGTTCGACTTCGGACTGCACGTGAACCAGGTAGCACCACGTTGCTGCTATCTCTTAAACAACCACCTAAGAAAGCGCCCAAACTACCCAAATTCTGGATAATTATACGCTTATTCACAGCAATTTGTGGCAAATTTTGTGCACATAAAAAAATATTTGCAAAAATTCTCCGCCGGTACTCACCGGTACCGATTGGAGATTATCCTGAAATAGCGCTTTAAGAGCTCTTTAAAAGGCGCTAGAACGCGTTGCTCGTAGCCTCTTTACGTAGCAGAAGTCAGGCAATTAAATGATACGGCCCAGCGGATAACGATCAGACCCTTACTGATACACTGGAACGGCCATCATATGAGCGATTATAGCGAATAACGCGGTATTCTACTTATTTCTACAGAATTTCGCCTTCTAAATTTGCGCCTAATTACCTCTAAATTATTGATTTACCATCAATCAACTTTTAAAAATTACTTTTTCGATGCCGGAAATGACCGGTATGATTCATGACTCATCATCTCAGTCATGAATCACATGACTCACGATAAATATTTCAATTTTGAGTCTGCTTGTTACGTCGCTGCTGTAGTCTAATGCTGTGGTCACTGTTACTGTTGTTACTGCTTCTCTCAGTAGCGCACAGCTATCGACTAGGTCGCGGATTTTTCATGTCCAACGTCGCGCCCCGAGTGGATCTGAAGTTGGTCTCATTGAACATACTCGCGCCTTGCTATCACAAGAAGGTTGACAAATTAAAGAATGTGACATATATGGAAAGTGAGAATGAAGATGAATGGTACCAAAGAAATAAAGAATTGTGTCAAAATTTAGTAAACACTAATGCAGATATAGTTTGCATCCAAGAGTTTTGGCTCGCCAACGACAAGTTAAAGGATTTATATTATAACGAATTTCGTAAAAATGGATACTCATCACGTGAGTTGATAAGAACTTCCCATTGGCGCACGAGGCCAGACGGTCTCGTTGTGATGGTGAAAGGAAGCGGTGACAGACTGGTGATTCAAGACACCAAAGACATTTTATTCCACGATTGTGGTGATAGAGTGGCTCAAATGCTGCTTTTAGCTGTTAAAAGTGGGGTAAATAGCGATTTATACCAGCAATTCATACTGGTTAACACTCATTTGCTGTTTCCTCACAACCAATATTCTACAAAAATACGATTAAGAGAAATGACAAAAATTATGGGATTCACCGAAACATATCGCCAACGTGAACTATGTAGCACAGTGTGTGGTCGAAGTGATGTCAAGATTCCCATAATAATCTGTGGCGATTTTAACGGATCGCCAAAAGGAGAAGTATATAAATATGTGAAATCACAAAATTACAAATCAGTTTATGAAGAAATCAATAAGAATAGCAATCGCGAAGTGGTCTCGTTAGACAAGGCTATTACGCACAAGAGTCACCTGAATAACAATGTCTTAGTAGACCACGTGATGTATCTGAATCCCGCGGATCAGACGGAGGAGAAGTTGCCGTTACTTCCGGACTGGACGAACCTAGTATTTAGAGAAATCATGGAAAAAATGACATTAAAATACGATGGACAGCAAGACGTCATCAAGAACTTGTTCTCAGAGTTTGATCAAGACAATACGAATTACGTGAGTAAAGAAGAGTTCACCCAAGCCCTGAAGAAGCTAGGGTTTAGCGGCGAGGGAAACCCTACACTGACCCCAGAGGAAATAGAAATGCTCATTGATTCTGCGGACAAGAATGGAGACGGTCTCATTGATTACAAAGAGTTTTATGACCGTTTTTGGCTGGCCTCTAATGCTCCAAATGAGAATAATATCAGGCAAAAATCCTTTTTTGCGCGGTCGGATTGGCTCAGCACAGGGGTCAGCATGGGTAAGTCCCAGGTGAACACCGCCGCGGCGATGAGAGGGAGCAGCATTGGTAGCTTACAGCCAGTTATCGAGAGCAAATTCCTAGAAAAAGTGCGTCCATTGGGCAATATCAGTGTTAGGGATTTAAGGTTGTATCCGGGTGAGTTAATAGATGGTGTTTTCCCTACGAACTGGGTGTCTGACCACGGCATGGTCGAGGTCACCTTCACCGGCGAAGTGCTAGACATGTAATTGCTGTAAATATAGTGTTTATATACAATCTCATCTTGGATTATTACTAGCTGCGTACTCTTTGCCATAATTGATTGGCGGATGTGAGTACGTAAGTCTCAAAAATGGAATATAATTCTGAACAGACTCAATACTGAACTTCTTATTCTCTTTCTTATTCGATTTATTGGAGTTGATGAACTCTTTGATGTCTTGCTTCACTTGGTTCATCGGGGAAATGTCCCAGCGAATGAATCTCTCTGGGCCTGTTTCATCGCGGGTCACATCTTTCGTTGGTGGACCAGATTTCTTTTGTCGGCGTCCACCCATAAGCGGCACGTCAGGATTCTTGATTGACAATGGAAACATAAGCATTTCTCGTGCAAACTCGCTATCTTTGGCGACGCGGTGCTTGGCACTGGATGACAGGGTGTTGTCATTGTTGTACTTGTTCACCAATGCCTGACGGGCTGCTACTGGCTGAACTGTGACGTCATTACTGTTTGCTAGATCCTCATCGTACTTGAATTTGTCGCTTGCACCCATGCCATGCACCACCTGCTTGTAGTCTTTGCCGAACGGGTGGTTGATGAAGTAATGGAATGAGATGTCAATTGGCTTGCGGTTCTTGGGGATTACACCATCAATTTTGGCACCTATCTCTCGTCCGGCTATGTACTCATCGAATATTTGTTGCAGGGCGTTGACATCGTATGCATACGACCACGAAGAGGGAGGATTGTGCTTGGAAGGCACTAATTTATTCAATAATTTGGTATAGTGTTTCATACACTCATTTTTCGCTCGATGCAAGTCCTCCACTATGTGCACGGTTAACTCTACGTCGTCGATGGCCTTGTTGTTAAACTCTTGGATGATATCTTGGCGAGCAAACGCCATGAACTGTCTGTAAAACGGCAATAACAATCTGAATATATCATTTTTTACATCATTAATTACTAATTTCACCATCTCATTTGGTACATTCCTCTCGTGTTCAACCGCCTGCATTATCTGACCCACGCTGGAGTCTATCAGATTCGTGGTGAATGCAGCGAAGCTGTCCGCCGACTTCTTCGTCTTGAACTTTTCAATGGAGGAATTGATACTATTTCTAGCATTTTCGATGGCTATCTTGTATGCTTCCTTGCATAATTCAATGCCACAATAATCTCTCGTTGGTGCCGCGGTAGACACACTATTTATATTCGTGGCTGCAAACAACGATGGGATCGGCTTCAAGTTGCTAATATTGTCAAAGCTTTTAATTATGCTATCATGAATATCGTTATGGGAATCAGCTGCGGTGGTGCACAGCTGGATGTTGAACTCGGTGCTGATGTCATCGCTTTGGAATGGTTCTTTCTTTATCATTGACCAACTATCTTGTAATAACGTTAATATTTTGTTTTCATAAAGCTTACGACTATTACTATCAGCGACTACTGCTGATGGTATAAGCAAAATGATTGATCTTTTATGATCTTCTTCATTACTTTGTAATGACTGAAGTACTTGCTGTAATTTTACTAATACTAAATCTTCATTCAACATGATTTTTAGTGGAATATATATAATTCCCATATCACATCCAGGTTCAAACATGTTATCTACATGACAAGATACAATATGTCTCGTATTCCCATCCTTGCCTTCATATATCGTAACACCTTGCTGGGACTGCTTACTAGTGTATCCAATGGCATTGAATATCTCTTCGAATAGCTTGTTATCACCTAAAACAGCGCACTTTGCACCGCACACTGAAGCATAGTTATCGAACAGCGCAACGGTGGTGCTACCTCCCCGGATGCGATTGAGTGCATCCGCACTGCCTCCTCGAACGCGATCAAGTGCATCATTAGTACTGCCTCGTCGGACGCGGTGAGTCTCCGACCAGGTGCCCTCCAGCGCGGCGCGTAGCGTGGCGAGGGCGGCCAGCAGCACGAATAGACTCAGCGACCGCATGCGAAGCAAATTCAATACTTTCTCGTGCATATGCGTATTATATCAACCCTAGACAGGCCCTGTACCGGTGCCTCATGGAGTCTCCATGATGGAGAAAGAGTTTTGATCAGTTACAACTGATTCTTTAGGTAATAGCGGCAATCAATTTTGAAGAAAGAGTTAGCAATACTTAATGGAGGCGGTCTGGACTACTATCAGTCACTGCTTGATTGCATAACTGCGAATGGCGGCATTTCTAATTGCTATCACTTAGCCCAAGAAATGCGCGTAATTATTTTATAATTAACTTACAAATAACATGTTACTAACTTCCTATTCGTGCACCAACTAACCTATTTGCGACAGTTTGAAGAAGAATTTTATTAATTAACCTTAGACGTGCGATTGCGAGGGAGAATGCTCTTCTGCGGCTCTAACCCTACGGAGTAACTCCTTTTTTTGCAGATTTTTGTCAATCACACTCTTCTTCTGCTATTCTCTGGTAAGTACCGGTAGCATATTTTAGGGTTTAGGAGTAAATTAGGACTTCCTAGGAATTTTAAAAAAATTTCATCCTGTGAATCATACAGGATATTTCCCCTCATCTCAATAAAACGAGGACTTTGGCTCAAGAGGATTCAAGAGCCTTCGTTAAATGCTGTCGTTTTTATGCATTTTCAGTCTCCTCCTGACCTTCCTCGCGCTCCCACCACCCCTCGCTAGTGCCTATGCCGCCTCCCAGAACACCACAGACCTATCGGAGGTCTACGCCTTAAAGAGCCTTTACGACGCTTTAGATGGTCTCAATTGGGTATGGGGAGGAGTAGGGACTGATTGGAACTTCAACATTTCCATAGATCAAGTTAACCCTTGTGGTGATTCATGGCAAGGGATTGACTGTAATTGTGCATCATCAGGGGTGTGTCATGTGATATCGCTTAATCTGAATTCATATGGTTTGAATGGGATTTTGTCCGACTTGAGTAATTTGACCATGTTAAATGACTTAGACCTGGCAAGCAATTCGTTGTTAACAGGTGATTTGAAAGAAGCCAGTACAATCACTCAATTGAATGCTCTGAAGCTATATAGCACCAATGTATACGGGGATTTGAATGCTCTGGCTAATTTGACTCAATTGAGTTATATTGTACTCTTTTACACTGGAATTAGCGGTGATTTGAGTGCTGTCAGTGCTATGACTCAACTAACTTATATCAATGTCTATTACACTGGTATTAGTGGAGATTTGAGTTCAGTTGCTTCTCTTAGTCAATTAGAAACTCTTCAACTAGGTAACACTGTCGTTAGTGGAGATTTCAGCGCTGTCAGTAACCTGACTAAATTGACAAGTCTTGGACTCGGTGGACTCACCCATGTCAGTGGTGATTTGAATGTGGTTAGTGGTTTAACTCAACTGACGTATCTTGAATTAAGCGGCACTAGTATT
>JACCDO011397728.1_pt1 | contig 18716 bp, 12 predicted proteins | sample 7446101 | NCBI WGS metagenome assembly JACCDO01 (sample SAMN15323440, study PRJNA562643) | freshwater metagenome | isolation source: river surface water | place: USA:Blue River Watershed | collected 2017-08-16 | reverse complement strand
GGCTTATTCAGCGCGAACTTGTGACCGTGACCGCGGCAAGGTGCTGGTGGAGTTTGCCGGCGAGTTGCTCGAGAAGCTTCGCCTGGGTGGGGTCGCCGGATAGGTTGCGCAGCTCGTGCGGATCGGACGCGTGGTCGTAGAGCTGGCGGCCGGCGCGACCGCCGTCCCACTCGATGTAGCGGTGGCGGTCGGTGCGGATGCTGTGGCCGATGACTGCCTTGGCGCCTCCTTTTGCCGTCACGCCCGTGAAATCTTCCAGCGCTTCGGCGCCGGCAGCCGCGCCCGGAGCGGACCGAGGGGCCAGCATCGTGCTGAAGACGGCAGACTTGCCTGGGGTGGAGGGGTCGGCGAGGAGCCGTTCGAGCGACGCGCCTTGCACGGTGGCGGGGATCGGAAGACCGGCGAGGCCGGCCAGCGTCGGGAAAATGTCCACTTGTTCAACGAGGCCGCGGCTCACTCCGGGCCGGATTCCCGGCGCCGCCACGATCAATGGCACGCGGGTTCCTTCCTCAAACAAAGTCTGCTTCGCCCAAAGCCCGTGCTCCCCGAGCTGGTAACCATGGTCGCCGGTCAGGAGCACGATCGTGTTTCCGTCCAGTCCCAGCTCGGCTAGCTTGGCGAGCACCCGGCCCACCTGAGCGTCCACGAAGGCGGTCGAGGCCAGGTAGGCGCGCCTTGCCTCACGGGCGTGCGCGACACTCGCCTCCTCGAAGACGAAGACGTTGTTGTTCGGCCGCAGCGCGGCGCGGGGGATCTCCGCCAAGCTCTCACCGCCGGGCCGGTAGAACGCCGGCAGCGTGACGGTCTGCGGCTCGATCAGGTCGAAGAAGGCCTGAGGAGCGACGTAGGGCGTGTGCGGCCGGATAAAGCCCACCGCGAGGAAGAAGGGATGATCCTTGAACGTCTCGAGGGCCGCGATCGCATCGTCCGCAATCTGGTAATCCGTGAAGTCGCGGGCGGGACGCTTGGACGATGCGTAGTTGCGGTTGTATTGCTTGGACTTCCCGCGGATCCGCGGCGGATCCGAGAGGTCGCCTTCGCTTGCCGCGGCCAGCTTGGCCTCGTTGAGGATCCCTTGGTCTTTGGCCAGCGCGGACGCCTTCTGGATGTCGTTCTTCGTCTGCGCATCCGGGACGTGGAAGACCTTGCCGATGCGGCCGGTCTTGTAGCCCGCCGCGCTGAAGACCTGCGGCAACGTGACGGCCTCCGGCACGGCGGCCCGGAAGCTGGTGGCTAGGTCGAGGACCTTGATGCGTTCCGGGTAACAGCCGGTGAGGAAGGAGGACCGGGACGGATTGCACAGCGCGAACTGGGTGTAGGCGCGGTCGAACCTCACCCCGCGTGCGGCCAAAGCGTCCATGTGAGGGGTCTTCGCCGCGCGGTCGCCGTAGCAGCTCAACGTCGTGGTGAGGTCGTCGATGATCAGGAAAAGCACGTTGGGGGCCCGTCGCGGCGCCGGACTTTCGGCGGCTCCGCAAGTCGTGCCGAGCCCGGTCAGGAGAGAGGCGGCGAGAAGAAGTGTGCTCGTTTTCATGTTTGGGAGTGGGAGTGGGCGCGCCGGGGCCAGCGCGTCGGTTCGGGAGAAACGAGGCCGTTGGGTGGACCCCGTCGTTTCCAGGATGCGGTGTCTACATCGCGACCTTCAGGGCGAAGATCAGCTGCCGCGGGGTCATGTGGCGGTAAACCTTGGGGCTGCCGTCGGTGCGGACCTCGACGACGTTGAAGCCGCCAGCGTCGAGCAGGTTCCGCACATTCAGCTGCGCTTGGACGCGCACGCGCTCGCTCAGCCAGGGGATTTTCCGGAACGCATACCGGGCGAACGCATCGACGTAGAACTCCGGGTCGCCCTGCACCGGGCGGGCGATGTCGAGGATCTCCTGGCCGCCGGGTAGCTTGGTCAGCGGATATCCGACGTAGGCCGCGCTGCGGTAGCGGGCGCCGCCGCCGAGCGTGAGGCCCCGCAGGAGGCCGCCGCGGAACTGCCGAGAAAGCACGAGGTTCGCCCGCCACTTCCGCTGGCTGTCGGCGATCTCACCGCTGCTGGCCCGCAGCGGGTCGCGGGCGATGGCTACCCATTGGTTGTAACGCGCGCGGATGGTCTCCGAGCTGGTCTCGTTGATCGTCTCCACGTCCCACCCGCGGCCGAAGGTCTTCCACACGGGCAGTCTCTGCTCCACCCAATCAAACCACGTGTTATCGAGGCTCAGCTTTGAAACCTGGCGTCCAGCGGTGAACAGCACCCGCCAGTCTGGCGTCGGATTGCCGATGATCTCGACGTCCATGCCCTGGCTGGCGCGGGTGTTGGTGACCTGGTAGTCGAACTCGTGGTAACGCCGAAGGTCCATCCCCAGCGGTTTGATCTCCGGCGCCACGATCAGGATGCGGTTCTCGATCGACTGCGGGTAGTCGCGGACCTGGCTGATGACGACATTGGTGGGGCTGCCGTTGATGACGTCCGTGTCCCAGAAATTCACCCGCACCATCAGGCGGCCCTCCGCGAGGTGCATGCCGGCGCCGTAGTCGCGGCCCACGCCGTTCGATCCGGGGATCGGCACACCGAAGGGCGTGAACGACGTGGAGGGTTGGACGGCGAAATTCTCCGATTCGGAGTAATGCAATTGAAGCCCCTTCCAGACCCGCACCACGGTGCCCCAGTTTAGGGAGCGGCCGGTCTCCGCGAAGTCCCAGTCGACGTACTCCGTCCGGTCCATGTGTTTGTAAGGCCCGAGATTGCTCACGGCGCCGGTGTTCAGCTTCCAGGGCAGCCGGGCGACACTGTCCGCCGTCAAGGACTGGGCGCGGCGCACGTCGTCTTCCCGGTAGCCCGCGTAGACCACGACGCGATCGCGGAGGTAGTGTCCCTGTGCGCTGAGGACCTTCGATGCCGTCCGTTGCTTGCTGCCGCCCGGCAAACCGTAGGCTCCCTCGCCGTTCCACATCGTGTAGGTGAGTGCGCGGCCGTCGGGCAGGGTCACCCTCACCGGTTCCTGGAAATCGATGATGCCCGACGCGAACGACGGCCGGGTGCGCTGCTTGGAATCGCCGAGGTAGTAGCGGACGGCCAGCAGGCGATCGGCGACGAGTCCGTTGTTGTACTGCGCCGCGGTCATCCAGCTCTGCTGGTCATAGGTGCTGAGGCGGAAGTTCTGGGCCTTGCTCTCGGAACTCCAGACCTCGTAGAGGCCGGCCACCGTATAGCGTCCGAGGTGGCGCTGCCAGCCGGCGCGTCGGGTGAGATCGGGTGACCATGCGACGGTTGCTCGCGCGCTCCGTTGGTTGACGCGGCTGCGGGCGCCGAAGGCGTCGGTCTGGACGAAGAGCCGTCCGAAGTCCGGGTTGGGCCTGCCGTTGCCGAGGAAAAGATTGGGGTCGGCCTGGATGTTGAGGATGTCGGGCCGCCAGAAGCTGCCCTTGTTTTCGACGAACCGCTCCTGCATCGCCGCGAACTCGACGGAGAGGTCGCGAAGGATCCTCTGCTCAATCGAGGCGTTGATGATGCCGCCCTCGTGGCGCACGGCCATGCCGCCGGCGAAGGCGTTGAACCGCGGATCAACGATCTCCGGCCGCCGCAGGCTCCACGGCGGCAGCGCCTGATCCTGGGCCTTCACGCCCGGCTGCAGCCGGGGTTCCTGCGTGGTGGCCTGGAGGCTCAGGTCGAGGTAAGATCCCGCATTGGCGCCGTTTCCTCCCCAGACGAAGGCGGCGAGCCGGGAAGTCGTGGGCGTGAGCAGGTTGTTAAGTCCCTGGGAGGCGATCTGCGTGGCTACTTGGGTCCGAGTCGTGACAGCGGCGTTGTTGAAGCCCCTGCGGCCAGCGTCCCACCAAGGCGTCACCTGATCCCGAGGCAGCAGCATCGAGGCGAGGGAAGCTTCCCGCCAGATCCTTTCCCCCGCGACGCGTATCTCGGTGCCCTCCCACGGACGAAACGTCGCGGTGCCGAACACGCGCCGGTTCTCGTCGGTCGTGCCGGCGAGGAATCCCTTGGCATCCGACCAGAGGCCGGTGAAGCGGACCGCGAGCCGTTGCCGCCACAGGACGCGGTTGAGGTCCACCTCGTTGCGGTAGCCCTCCCAGTTGTCGCGGCGCACTTCGGCCGAAAAACTGTCACGGAAGCCGGCCCGTTTGAGCGACGTGTCGACGACGCCCGCCGGGCTACCGAGGCCGAAGAGCAGGGAGTTGGGGCCGCTGGCGACGGTGAAGCGCTCCGAGTTGTAGGTGTCGGTGGCGAAACTCGAGGTGAAGAACTCGCGGGTGTTGGTCAGCACGCCGACGCCGCGTGAGCGATTGCCATTGTTGAGGAACGCGGAGCCACGGGTCGCGCCGTTGTCGCCGCCCTCCTCGACGAAGCCTTCCGCGAAGGTATCGACGTTCGTCGAGTACATGAAGGCTTGGTCGATTCCTGTGACCGCGAGGTCGGCGAGCATCTCCCGGGTGAATACCGAAATCTGGGCGGCGGTGTCGGCGAGCGGCTGGCTGAGCCGAGTGCCGGCCAACGACGAGCGCGCGAGATAGCCCACGTCATCGGTGCCCTGCACCGTGAACGGAGAGAGCTCCACGATTTCCGGGCTGGGGGAGCCTGGCGCCGGCGACGGCTGAGCCGCGGCGGTCTCCTGGCCGGCCGCCGCGAGAAAAAAGCCGAGGCAGCCGGCCAAGGCGCGAACGGCGGGCGAGTGCGTGCGGCGCCCGTTCAAGGGTGTGAGGCGGGCTGTTTGCCGGGGGAGTTGGGAAGCGAGGTCGAATGTTGACGGAGGGGGTAATTCCATGGGCGGGGGGCAATCGGTTGGATCGCGCGTCGATCCTGAGGGGTCGCGGTCTGAAGCCGAAGGCGTTGCGCGGTTAGAGACCATTCGGGAACAGTTGAGGTCAATCGCAGGTTATTCGCCTGCGCCTCCGGCGCTTGCTCACCAAGTTCGACCCGCTGGATCACGATGAAGTCCCTGCCGGTAGCCGAAGGTAAATGAGGTGCGGGAAGGTCTGGCTTCCGGTCGCGGCGCGTCTCACGGTGCCGCATGCGGATTATTCCACTGCTCCCGTTGCTGCTCTGCCTCCGCGCGTTCGCGCAGGATGGATTCGTCCCGCTCTTCAATGGTCGTGATCTCACCGGCTGGGATGGCGAGCCCGGGCTCTGGAAGGTGGAGGAGGGCGTCATCGTCGGCACGAGCGAGCCGGGCAAGCCGAAGACCAACTCGTTCCTGATCTGGAAGGGTACGGTGAAGGACTTCGAGTTGCGCGCCACGGTGAAGGTGATCGGCGATAACAATTCGGGGGTGCAGTACCGCAGCCGGCGGCTGCCGGAGGTCACGTCGTGGACGATCGCCGGCTACCAGTGCGACGTTCACCCGGTCGAGGTCCACACCGCCATGACGTACGAGGAGCGCGGCCGCGGGATCTTCGGCTACAACGGGGTCGACGTCGTGATGGATCCGGCGGGCCAGCGCTGGCAGGTCGGGGAGCGTCCGCGGGTCGCCGCCGACATTTCGCAGTGGAACGAGTTTACGGTGATCGCCCGGGGCAACCGTCTCGAGCATCGGGTGAACGGGCGCACGACCTCGGTCTTCGTCGATCATGATCCTAATAGCCGCGCGCTTGAGGGCTTGATCGCGATCCAGCTCCACGCCGGCAACCCGCACCGCACCTACGTGAAGCAGGTGCTTTTGAAGGTGCTCGATCCGGTCCCGATGACGCCGTTCGACGCGGCCGCCTTGCCGCCCGGCTCCAGGAAGATCGACAAGCCGAAGGTGGTCAGCGCGCAGGGCATCAATCCGGTGGTAAAGAAGAAATCGCTGCCTTGAGCGGCCGCCCGCGGGGCTGCTGGCTAAAGGTTGGGCGAGGAGTCGCCTACCCGGGGCGGACCATCGGGAAAAGGGCGCACGAAAGCGCTGGTAAACTTCCCGCCGGGCGAGTTTGCCGCGAGATGAGCGAAATGCTTCGCAGTTCCCGGATCGCGGGCGCGGATTCGCCTTGGCGACTCAGCGAGATGCGAGATCGCTCGCCCGCACTTCGGCCATTTTCGTGGCGAGTTTGCTCCGGTAGCCGGCGACGATCCCGGAGTAACCAGGCAGGCTGGCGAGGTTCGTGAATTGCCCTGGATCCTTCACGGCATCGAAGAGCTCGATCCCGCCGGCAGCGTCCTCGCCGTACTGAAGGTAGGCGTAGCGCTCGTCGCGCAGGAGGAATCCCTTGCTGGAAGGCGCGACGCTGAAGGCGACGTCGCGCACGCGATGCCGAGGGTCGTCAAGCATCCGCGCGATGCTCTTCCCCTGAAGTCTCGCTGGAACATCGAGCGAGCACAGTTCGGCCAGCGTCGGATAGAGGTCGAGTAGTTCCACGAATGAGTCGCTCACCGCCGGGCGCTTGCCCGGGACGCGGATGATCAGCGGCACGCCGGAGGATTCGTCGCGCAGGCTGACCTTCGCCCAGAAATCGTGTTCCCCGAGGTGGTAGCCGTGGTCGCTCGTGAAGATGACGATCGTGTCCTCTTCGAAGCCGCTCTCCTTCAACGCCGCGAGCACCTTGCCGACCTGCGCGTCCATGAAGGAAACGCAGGCGTAATAAGCGCCGATCGCCTTCCGCTGGCGGCGTTCGTCCATCTTCATGTTCACGCTCGTCTTGTAGTTGATGCCGGCCTTCGGGATGTCGTCCCAGTCGCCGGCCCGCTTTTCCGGCAGAGGCATCTTGTCGTAGGGTAGGTAGGGCTCAAAGTACTTGCGGGGGGCCACGAACGGCACGTGCGGGCGCACGAACCCGACGGCGAGGAACCACGGGCGATCCTTCCCGCGCTGGGCACGGATCAGTTCCACCGCCTTCGCCGCCGCCTTGCCGTCGGCGTGCTCCTCATCATCGCCATCGGCCTCGACCACGACGAAGGTGTTGCCCCCCACCACGGGTTTTTTCCCATCGGGATTTCCCTCGAGCGTCTCACCGGTGCCAGGGGCCCGCCACTCTGGTCCGGGGGTATTGAACCGTTCGTGCCACGAGGCGGGGTCGTCGGCGCCGTTGTAGTCGCGGCCGGAGCCGAGGTCCTCTACGCCGCCCGGCACTCCCATGTGGTAGATCTTGCTGACCCGCGCGGCGTGGTAGCCGGCCTTCATGAAGTGCTGCGACCAGGTCGCGCGGTCGCCGATCGCCGGACGGGGGTTGTTGTATCCGAGCGCTCCGGTGGCGTGGGGGTAGTAGCCCGACATGAAGGAGGCGCGTGAGGGCCCGCAGTAGGTGCCCTGGCAATACGCGCGCGTGAAGCGGGTTCCCTGCGCGGCTAGGCGGTCGAGGTTCGGCGTGCGGCAGATTGTATTACCGTAGGCTCCGAGCGCGGTGTAGGTGAGATCGTCGGCGATGATGAAAAGCACGTTGGGGCGGCGCGCGCCTTCCGCCGCGAGCGCGGTGACGAGCGGCAATAGGAGCGCGAGGGCGGCGGCGGGCAGGGTAAGTTTCATGGAAGGGCGGGGGATCGCCCTCCGGCTTACTCGGGGCCGGCCGGAGTACGAATCGAAACTCCGTACCTCATCTGATCCCGCGGATCGTTGGATAGCCGAGCAATCCGATCGCCGCCGACGTGCTCGTCGTGTGCTGGGTTGACCGCGCGAAAGCCGGCGACAACCTCCGGTGCGCATCGGGGCTCTTTGAGGTTGGTCCGCTGGGGTTTCGGCCGGTTCCGCGCCGTCGGAAGGCTCCGAGTATCGGCCGCCATTGCCGGGCGGTGAGTTCGCGGTGGTAGCTCAGGTGGATAGAGCAACGGTTTTCTAAACCGTCGGTCCCGGGTTCGAGTCCCGGCCACCGCGCCAACTCCTGCTCAGGCCGTTCATCGGCCGGTCGACCGATCGGGCGGTGCGCTCCCCGAAATCGGGTTGGCAACCGTGCAGTCGGCGCTGTTTTCTCCGACGGCATGTCACGCAACGACCTCGAACCCAGCATTTCGGCCGCGGTGGAAGCGGGCCGGCTTCGGCCGGACGCCGCCGAGAATCTCCGCGCCTTCCTTTCGGCCGGCCTGCCGGAATGGGCGGATGCGGCCATCGCTGAACTCGTCGACGCGGGCGCTTGGGGCGAGCTCAACGATCGTTTCTACCGCTTCCTCGAGTTCGGCACGGGCGGGATGCGTGGGCGCACCATCGGGGTGACCTCAGCCGCCGTCGAACGTGGCGCGGGCGGCGCCTCGCCGGCGCACGCGGCGGTGGGCAGCAACATGCTGAACGACTTCACCCTCATCCGTGCGGTCATCGGTCTTTATCGCCACACCGCTGCGCACCAGGCCGGCCGTGGATTGAAGGGGCCGGTGCGCCTTGTGGTCGCGCACGACGTCAGGCATTTCTCGCGGCATTTCTCGGATCTTGCGGCGGCAACCTGGACGCGACTCGGCGGCCAGGCCTTCGTCTTCGATGGTCCGCGGCCGACGCCGCAGCTGAGCTTCTCCGTACGCTGGCTGAAGGCCCATGCGGGGGTGGTCATCACGGCGAGCCACAACCCGCCCCACGACAACGGCTTCAAGGCCTGCTTCGACGACGGCGCGCAGGTGGTGCCGCCCCATGACCGCGGAATCGTCGATCAGGTGAACAGGGTGCCGCTGGCGGAGACCGTCGACTATCTCGCGGCGGAGGCCAAGGGCGTGACCACGCTGGGCCGCGACGCCGATGAGGCCTACCTCGCGGTCGCCGCGCAGGCGGTGCTGGACCCGGGTGTCTTCGGGCGTTCCGGCCTGAAGGTGGTGTTCACGAACATCCACGGCACGGGTGCGATCCACTCGCTGCCGTTACTGCGCAAGGCGGGCTGCGACGTGACGGCGGTTCCCGAGCAATTGGAACCGGATGCGCGCTTCCCGACGGTGAAGTCGCCGAACCCGGAAAATGCCGAGGCGCTGTCGCGTGCGGTGGCGTTGGCGGAAAAGACCGGAGCCGACCTGGTCCTGGCGACGGATCCCGACTGCGACCGGATGGGCTGTGCGGTGCGCGGGCGCGACGGCCGGATGGAACTCCTCACCGGTAATCAGATCGGCGCGCTGCTGGCCGACTACCGGCTCATGCGTTACAAGGAGATGGGCTGGATCCCGGCGGCCGGCTCGTCACGAGCGGCGATCATCAAGACGTTCGTCACCACCGGACTGCAGGACGCGGTTGGCCGAGCCCACGGGGTTAAGGTCATCAACACGCTGACCGGCTTCAAGTGGATCGCCGCGAAGATCCGCGGCTACGAGGAACGATTGAAGGCGGCGATGGGGCCCGGGTTCGACTATGATGCGACTCCCTTCGCGGAGCGCGCGCGCCTGCTGCTGCAGCACAGCACCTTCTACGCGTTCGGATGCGAGGAGAGCTATGGCTACTTGGCGAACGACCTCGTGCGCGACAAGGACGGCAATTCGGCCTGCGTGATGTTCGCCGAGCTGTGCGCGTGGGTAAAGTCGCGTGGCCTCACCGTGGCCGAGCACCTCGACCAGGTTTACCTGCGCTGCGGGTTCTACCTCGAGGGCGTGATCAACCTCTACTACGAAGGCGCGAGCGGTAATGCGCGCATCCGGCGCATCCTTGATTCGTATCGTGAGTCGCCGCCGCGGGCCTTCGGCGACGTCACGGTAACGCGCTTCCAGGATTTCGGACGCGAACGCTTCGAGGACGCCGACGGCGAGGTGATCCCATCGCAGGACCTCTACCTCGTGACGCTCGCCAACGGCTATTCGTTCGCCGCGCGTGGCAGCGGCACGGAGCCCAAGATGAAGTTCTACCTCTTTGCCAACGAGCGCGTCGCTTCGGCGGCCGAGCTGCCGGCGGTGAAGGCGCGCGTCCGTGCGACGCTGGAGCGGCTGAGTTCCCTGATCGAGGCCGACGCCAAGGCGCGGGCGGGGGCGTGAAGCGATGAAGTCGGCCGTCACCGTCACGCTGGTGCCTGAAACGCGCGGCGGCCCCTTCGTCTTTTCGGAAGGGTTGGCCGACGCTTTCGCGCGGGCGGCTGCGCTGGGTTTCGATGCGGTGGAGGTTTTTCCGTCGTCGGCGGAGGAGACCGACGCCGCGGAGCTTTCCGCGCTGTGCGGCCGTCACGGGCTCAAGGTTGCGGCGATCGGAACCGGGGCGGGCTGGGTGCGGCATCGCCTGCGGCTTACGGATCCGGATCCGGCGGTGCGGCGGCGGGCGATTGAGTTCGTAGCGGCGGTGATCGACCTCGCGGCCGGTTGCGGCGCGCCGGCGATCATCGGCTCGATGCAGGGCCGCTTCGACGCGCCCGTCACCCGGCCGCAGTCGCTGGGCTGGCTGCGGGAGGCGTTGGAGGAACTGGGCCCGCGGGCGCACGCGCGCGGGACGTTCCTGCTCTATGAATTCCTGAATCGCTACGAGACGAACCTCTGCGTGAACGTCGCCGAGGCGGTGGAGCTCGTCGACTCTCTCCGCATGCCCGGCGTGCGGCTGCTCTGCGATCTCTTCCACATGAACATCGAGGAGGCGGACCTCGCGGCGGCGATCCGAGTGGCGGGTCCCCGGATCGGCCACGTGCACCTCGCCGACTCGAACCGCCGGGCGGCGGGCTTCGGTCACACGGATTTCGCGCCCGTGGTGGCGGCGTTGCGCGACGTCGGTTACACGGGCTATCTCTCGGCGGAGGTCCTCGCGTTACCCGACCCGCGGCGGGCGGCTGAGCAGACGATCGCCAGCTTCCGACGGCTGACCGGCCGCGCCTGATCTTTCCCATGCTCAAGCACACGCTCATCCACCCCGAGATTTCCGAGGTCCTTGCCCGCGCCGGCCATCACGCGAAGGTGCTTCTCGCGGACGGCAATTATCCCGCCTCGACCAAGAAGGGGCCGAACGCCCGCGTTGTCTCGATGAACCTGTCCCCGGGTGTGATCACCGTCTCACAGGCCCTGCGTGCGGTGCTGAGTGCGCTCCCGGTCGACGAGGTCAACACCATGGGCATCCCGCCCGACGATCCGTATGCGGCGCACGGCGAGCCGAAAGCCTGGGCCGATTACCGGGAGATCGCGCGCGCGGCCGGGGTGAAGGCCGCGATCACGCCGATTTCAAAGTGGGATTTCTATCAAGCGGTCGAGTCTCCCGACCATGTCCTCACCATCCAGACCGCGGATCAGGCCCTTTGGGCGAACGTGCTGCTGACGATCGGTTGTCGCACTTCGTAGCCGGCCGCCGCCCTCCGGCGCGTTCGGATCCCCTCTCTTGTTCGGGCGGGTTCGTGATGGAGGAGGGCGCGGGATCAAGGGACCGATTCAAGGCGTGCGCGGGGCGCAGGGGGTGATTTGACGGAAAGGCGCCCCTTCCGGCGTCTGCGCTTCCGAGAGGGCGATTTCTCCGCGATCGACGGTTCGGGAAAGGGACTAGGCAAACGCCGCTGGGCCCGTACGCTGCGGGCCATGCCTAGCGTGTCCCGTGCGGTCCGAGCCGCCGTTTTTTTCCTCATCGCCATTGCCCCCTGCCCGGCCTCAGCGGCCGATAAGGCGACCGAACCTCTCGGTGCCTCCGGTCATCCTCACGACATCCGAGCGCTGGGCATCGGCGACCCGGCGCCGGACTTTGCGCTGCCGGGCGTCGACGGACGTACCTGGCGGCTCGCGGACTTCGCGGGGACGGACGTGCTGATGGTGCTGTTCACGTCGAACCACTGTCCGACCTCCCACGGAATTGAAGGTAGACTGACGAAGCTGCGGGAAAGCCTGCGCGGACGAAGCGTATCGATTGTCGCGATCAATCCCAATCACCCCGACGGCCTGAGCGTGAACGAACTCGGCTACGGCGAGTACGGAGACTCATTCGAGGAGATGAGGCCCTACGCTGCCAAGCTGGGGTGGGATTTTCCGTACCTTTACGATGGTGAGAAGCAGATGACGGCGCGCGCGTACGGCTGCCTGGCGACGCCGCATGTGTTCATCTTCGATCGCACGCGGCGGCTACGCTACGCGGGGGCCTTCGACGATTCGCGGTATCCGCAGGAGGAAACGGTGCAGAAGCACTACGTGCGCGACGCGATCGACGCCCTGCTCGCGGGCCGGCCGGTTCCGGTGGAAATGACCAAGGCATTCGGCTGCTCCACGAAGTGGCGTGAAAAGCGGGGGAAGAACTCCGCCAATGAGGCGGCGTGGGCGAAGATTCCCGTAAATCTGGATCCGGTCGACGCGGCCGGCGTGGCCGCGCTGAGCTCCAACCCGACCGGGCGGTACCGCCTGATCAACGTCTGGGCCACGTGGTGTCCACCCTGCGTGCGGGAGTTCCCCGACCTCGTGGCCTTGGCCCGCAAATTCGACCTGAGGGAATTCGACTTCATCACGCTCAGCCTCGACGAGCCGGCGCAGGCGGCGAAGGCCAAGGCCTTCCTCGAGCGGCAAGGCGCGGGCATGACGGCCCGCAGCGTCAACAACGCCAAACGTGAGGGTCGGGCGACGAATCACTACCTGTTCTCCGGCGCCCGCCCGGAGGACCTCTTGAATGCTTTGGATCCGAAGGCGCCGGGCCAGATCCCGCACACGGTGTTCATCGCGCCGGGAGGTGAGATCCTGTGGCGGCATACGGGAGTCATCGACCGCTCGACGGCGATCGAGCGCATTCTCGCGGCGATGAGCCCGTATTACCTGCCCGAGGCTGGAAAAGCTCCGGCGAAGAAATAGCGAACTCCTTTCGTCGGGGCCGCACCGGCTCTTACGTGGCAGCAATGGCAGTGATGTGGCCGCGGCTGCAGCCGCGGACAGGTCGACCTGACCTTTGGTGGATTCTTTCCCCGGGAATCCGGCGGTGAGGTTTTCGTGTTGGCTGACGCTTTACCGGAGTCGGCGGGGAATCAGGTAAAGGCCCATTCGCTCCGCGTGAAATTTCCGCGCCGGCAGGCGCTGCTACCTTGGAGGTTGAGCGCAAGAAACACCCGCGCGGCGAGGCGTTCGAAAACGCAGCCGGATAGGCGGTGGCCACGGCCGCGGAGATTGCACGGCCGACCCGAGCCGGGTTGCTCAGCGCACCACGCGCGCGCCGCCGCCCTGGATCTGCTTCTCGACTTCCTTCCGGGTGGCCATCGAGGTGTCGCCCGGAGTGGTGGAGGCCAGCGCTCCGTGGGCCGCGCCGTAGTCGACCGCCTTCTGCGGATCGTTGAATTCGAGGAAGCCGAACTGCAGGCCGGACGCGAAGCTGTCGCCGCCGCCCACACGGTCGAGAATCTCGAGTTCCGGGTATTGGCGGCTCTCGAAGAACCGGCCGTCGTGCCACAGCACGGCCGACCAGTCGTTCTTGGTGGCGGTGACGACGCGGCGCAGCGTGGTGGCCGCGACCTTGAAGTTCGGGAACTCGCGCACCGCGGTCCCGATCATGTCCTTGAACGCGTCGAGCTCGATGCGGGACAGATTGTGGTCGGCGCCCTTCACCTCGAAGCCGAGCGAGGCGGTGAAGTCCTCCTCGTTGCCGATCATCACGTCGACGTGCTTCGCGATCTCGCGGTTCACTTCCCGGGCCTTCTTCTGGCCGCCGATGCTCTTCCACAACGACGGACGGTAATTGAGATCGTAGCTGACGATCGTCCCGTGGCGCTTCGCGGCCTGAACGGCCTCGATCGCGAGCGCGGCCGTGGTTTCCGAGAGGGCGGCGAAGATGCCGCCGGTGTGGAACCAGCGGGCGCCGATCCGGCCGAAGATGTGGTCCCAATCGAAGTCGCCCGGCTTCAGCTGCGACGCGGCGGTGTTGCCGCGGTCCGGCACGCCGACGGCGCCGCGGATGCCGAAGCCTCGCTCGGTGAAGTTCAGCCCGTTGCGCACGGTGCGGCCGATGCCGTCGTCGTCGCGCCAGCGGATGAAGTCGGTGGCGACGCCGCCCTGCATGATGAAGTCCTCGACGAGGTGGCCGACCTCGTTGTCGACGAAGGCGGTGCAGACCGCGGTCTTCAGACGGAAGCACTTCCGGAGTCCGCGCGAGGTGTTGTATTCGCCGCCGCCCTCCCAGGCGCGGAACTCACGCGCGGTGCGGATGCGGCCCTCGCCGGGATCGAGACGGAGCATCACTTCCCCGAGGGAAATCTGGTCGAAGCCGCAGGCCGCGGCGGGCTTGATCGGAAGGCTCATGGTGGACGGCGGTGGAGCGAACGAGGAAGCCCGCCGGCCCGCAAGGCGCTTCCCCGTTCGCGCGATCGGAGCGTCCGGCGCAGATTGACGACGTGTTCGCGTGACAGGCCTCCTCCCGCAGCGCGGCGGAGGCGGTTCCCTAGAACGTTCCCTTCAGTCCGATGGTCCAAAGCGCGCCCAGGTCGAAGCGCTGGCGGAGCTTGGCATAGCCGGGCGTGACAGCTCCGTAGGCTTCCTGCTCGTCGGGGACGACCGTGGCGTTCCGCAGGTTGATGAAGAGGGTGGTGCGCGCCGTGAGTCGCCGCTCGGCGGAGACGTCGAGGTACAACCGTTCGACTTCCCAGAAGAAGGCGTCCGCCGGCAGGCTGGCTCCCGCGGCGATGCGGGCCGAGCGCTGGCGGGCGCGGTAGTTCCAGTTCAGACGTAGGTTGTAGGTGGGGCGGGAGAGGCTGGCGCCCCAGTTGGCGGAGAACGGCACCATGCCGGCGAAGTCGCCGTTGTCGTCGCCGAGGACGCGTTGGGCGGTCACGTTGGCGAAGACCTGTACGCCGCGCGCCCACGAAGGCAGGAATCGAGGCGCGTGCTTGTAGTCTGCGCTCCAACCTTCCATCCGCACCCGGCCGGGGAGGTTGTACTGGGTGGAAACGTCGTACGATCCGAACACCCCGGGCTCGAGGCCGTAGAGATTGAGGAAGTCGGGCGTCGCCGTCTGGACGGTGCTGCCGAAGAAGTTGCGGATTTCGCGCCGGAAGGCGCCCACCGAAATTTGGCCGACCCCCTCGAGATAATACTCGAGGCGCACCTTCAGGCTTCCGGCCTGCCAGGCCTTGATGCCGGCGTTGTTCACGATGATCCGGTTGCCCGGCGAAGGGGGACTTTCGGTATCGGGCAGGGTCACGCCGCCGGTGTATTGGTTGAAGTCGGGGCGCCCCACGGACTGATAGGCGGCGAGTCGCAGGATGAGATCATCGCGAAATGACCAGCTGGCGTTCAGGCTGGGAAAGAGACGCAGATACTCCTTTTCAACCCGGGCGCCGCGGTCGAGGTAGGTCCTTTGCGACACCCCCAAGGCATTCGTCGCCGGTATTACCGTGAGGGGCCTTCCGTTGGCGCCCAGCACCGCGCGCCCGGTGGAGTCCCGCTGGTAATTGCGGGTCGGGTCGTTGAGCGGGCCCTGCGCCTCGATGTTGGTCTGTTCGGCGCGCACGCCGCCGACCAGCCTCAGCCGTCGCCCGAGACCCACGAGGTCGCCGCGAACATATGCCGAGGTGACGCGCTCCACGACGTATTTGGAAAGGCTGACGGCGGAACGGTAGTCGCCGTCGGGGTTGAGGCTGAAGTAGGTCGGATTCGCCTGATAGAGACGCCAGAGCTTCTCGTTGCTCGTCCATTGGGCCGCCGGGTGGCCAAACGGCAGAATGCGCTGGGAAAATACCGGGTCCAGGTAGGGTAGGGCTGCGTCGTCGCCTCCCGCGGGGGCCGTGCTGCCGCGGCCGTCGGCCCCGAGGAAGGAGAACACGCGTGTGCCGCCCCGCAGGTCCCGGCTCCAATCGCGGAGGTCGAAGCCCGCCTTCAGGCTGAGCGGCAGGGCACCAGCGAGAACGCGCTGGACGTTGCCGTACGCGCTGCGGCGGACGTCGATCGTGTTGCTCTGGACGCTGTTCGACTGCGTGTACGCATAGGATGAGAGACGGAAGGGGTCCACGGGGGAGCCTGCCGCGTCGGTCACCACGATCCGGCCGGGTCGTAGGTACTGGACGTCCTCGAAAGCGACCGTGACGCCCGTCCTTCGCACCTGGGTGTTGTTGAGGAAGCCGCGGTCGATGTCGCGCACCCGGTCCGAGCCCTTGGATAGACCCATCCCCGCCTCCATCTTCCAGATCGGGCCGTCATGCCGCCAGGTCAGGGACGGCATCCAGGTACGGTTGATGCGGTCGCGGCCGCCCTGGGCGAGCGTGAGATCCCCCGCTCCCAGGGCGCCTCGGGTGAAGGTCGTTCCGAAATCAGACGCGCCCACCCGGTTCACGTTGATGGTCATCTGCCGGTTGGTGGTGTCGGCATTGAAGGAGAAGAATTGGAAGGAGAACGCGAAGCGGTCACGGGGCGTTAGCCGGAAGTCGACCGTGGCGGAGAGCGAGCGGCGGATGGTGTCCTTCGGCGCATCCCTTACGACGTAGGTGGAAAGGTAGGGTCGCTCGGGCGTGGTATGGGGAAAAGCGATCCCGTTGGTGGCGACATTGACGCCGCGCCACGTGTTCTGGGTGAAGTCCTCGGCCGTGTACTGCCGGGCGGTGCCGCCGGACAGGGAGAAACCGAAGCGCGGTGACACCGGGCGCACGTAGGTGAAGTCGAGGCTCGGGTGCGCCTTGCGGGTCAGGGCCTCGCGCGGCCCGGGGGTCGGATGGAAATCGCGCGCGTTGTCCCGCATCACGAGCGAGGTCGTGAGCTGCAGCTGGGGACGGACCCGTTCGAAGGAGCTGCGCGGGACGAGGTTGACGGAGCCGGCCAGCGCGGAGCCCATCGACTCCGGTGTAGGCGAGAACGCGATCTCCACGCGCGATACGCTGTTGATCGAGGCCATGTCGACCTGGACGGAGCGGTTCGTGCTGTTGGGTCCGCCCGTGCTGGCGAGGCTGAAGCCGTCGACCGTGATCGGCGTGTAATTCGAGGGCACGCCGTCGACCACGATGCCGCGCGCGTAGCCGCCGCCGTATTCGACCGTAACGCCCGGCAGGAACTTCACGAATTCGCCCACGTTGCCCTCGGCCACGTGGCCGAACTCCTCCGTGGAAACCACCTGGCGGACATTCGCCGAGTACTTCTGGTCGTTGATCGCGAGGGCGGCGGCGTCCATTTCGCGGGAGGCGCCGACGATGAATTCCGAAAGGCGCACGGTGCCGCTCCCTGCGGAGCCTTGCTCGAGCGCCAATTCCAGCGTGATCACCTCGCCGGCGCGCACGGATGCGGTGGCTTGGCCCGGCGTCAGGCCGGTGAAGACCGCTCGCACCTCGACGGAGCCGGCAGGCACCCGCGGAAAACGGAACCGGCCGTCGGCATCGGTGAACGCCTCGAGGGTGCCGTCGCCGAGGGTGACTCTCGCGTTGCCCAGGTAGCCCCCGGTGCGGACGTTGAGGACCCTTCCCTCGATCGAGCCCTCGGCGGGAACCGCGGCCGGCATGAGCTGGCAGGCGATCAATGAGGAGATGAAAAGCAGGAGCCGGGGCGTCGGGGTCGTGGCCATGCGGAATGGGGCCCCGGGCCTGCGCGGGCTTCAAGCGTTGAGTACGGTTGAACCAACGCAAAGGGCGGCCCCGGGTGGGGGCCGCCCTTGTTCGGATCCTCGGGATCTCAGCGGGAGGCGGTGTCCTTCTTGGTCCGCGGCTTCCGCTTCGGGGTGAACTCCTCGTGGGACAGGTAGCCATCCTTGTTCTTGTCGAGCTCGGCGAACTTCGCCTTCGCGGCGGTGGCGTCGAGGGCGGGCTTCTGCGCCGCGCCGAATTCCCGGAGCGAGATCCGGCCGTCGTGGTCGGAGTCGACTCCGCCGAAGGTGAGCTTCGGGGCGGTCTTGTCGGCCGCGGTGGCGACGGCGGCAAGGCTCAGGAAGGCGGCGAGGGCCGCGGGGATCAGTTTCTTCTTCATGTGGGTTGTTTTCGTGATGTTGCCCGGCCGCCGGGAGTGGGGCTTGGGGCGGCTGCGACGATCGCGCGTGGGGCGGACGGCGCGATGGCCGCCAAGCCCCGAAATCGGGGTGATCGTCGTCGCCTACGGGGCCCGATCCGAGGGCGGTGTTGCCGGCCCAGCCGCGGACGGCTCCCATGCGGGATGGCCAAGAAAGTCCCGTCTGTGCTCTCCAAGGATTCGGCGCTCGCCCCGGTGATCCGGCGGATCGGGACCTTGACCCTGCGTCCGCGCCGGCTCGCGCCCTACGAGTCGTTGGTGCGGGCGGTGATCCACCAGCAGCTCAGCGGCAAGGCGGCCGCGACGATCGCGGGGCGCTTCGAGGAGCGCGTCGGAGACGGAGTATTTCCCGCGCCGGAGACGGTGGCCGCGGCGACCGACGCCCACCTGCGCGCGGTCGGGTTATCGGGCCAGAAGGTGACTTATATCCGCGGGTTGGCGCAGGCGGCGCTCGAGGGGACGCTGCCGACGCTGCGCGAGTGCGGCCGGATGGACGACGAGGCGATCATCGAAACGCTGACAGGTCTGAAGGGGGTCGGCCGCTGGACGGTGGAGATGTTTCTGATCTTCAACCTCGGCCGTCCGGACGTGCTTCCCGTGCATGACCTCGGCGTGCGGCGTGGGTTTCAGCTCTCCCACGGGCGCCGCTCCCTGCCCGAGCCGAAGGCGCTGGCGAGGCATGGCGAGCGCTGGGCCCCACACCGCACGCTGGCGACGCTTTATCTCTGGAAGGCGGCCGATGGTGCGGTGGCGCCTGCGGCCTGATCGGCTCTTCTCTGAGAAATGAAAAAGGGCGGGCCGACGCCCGCCCTTCGTGCCTCAACCCGTTGGCCTGCTCAGCTGAGCGTGACGCCCTTGGACTTGGCGGCGCGCAGGAGAGCCTCAGCCATGTCGCTGGGCGTGGCGGCGACCTCGATGCCGCACTCGCGGAAGATCGCGATCTTGGCGGCGGCGGTGTCCTCGGCTCCGCCGATGACGGCTCCGGCGTGACCCATGCGGCGGCCCGCGGGGG
>JACCDO010434362.1_pt1 | contig 18717 bp, 19 predicted proteins | sample 7446101 | NCBI WGS metagenome assembly JACCDO01 (sample SAMN15323440, study PRJNA562643) | freshwater metagenome | isolation source: river surface water | place: USA:Blue River Watershed | collected 2017-08-16 | reverse complement strand
GCAGGTGTGCCTGAAAAATAATTTAAGATATTTTAAAATATCTTAAATTATTTTTCAGGCACACCTGCAAAAAATTTTTCCTTTAAATACATACCAATTTCTTTTTCTGCTTCTTCTTTTGTAATTTTGCCAGCATTTATTAGTTCGATATATACGATATAAAAAGCAATCATTTCCAAACTTTTTCCTTCTAAAATTTGTTTAAATATAAATGGATATTTTGTTTCAAACTCGTCAAATTTCGCAGCAATGTCACAATATTTAGTCGCATAATTTTTTCCAGCATGTTTATTTGATTGACATTCTTCACTAATTTTTTTTATGTTAAGAACTAAATCTTCGGTATCGATGTTAATCATTATATATTTATTTATAATTTAATTCTTAAGTTTTAGGCGCTAAATTATTCATCAATAAATAAACAATAATTATTTTTCTCTTTAATAATTTTATGAACTGTTGTAGTATTTTTTTCCGTAATATTAATCAATTTATATTTTCTCTCTGCACTATTCACTAATGTTTTCATTTTAATCAAGTCGAAACCATGTTTTTCTACCATAAAATCTATTAATGCATCAGTGTTTATCGTTTTCCATTTAATATCTGTTTTTTTTATATTTATTTTACCAGTACATTCCATAAAATATTTTTTTGCAGTATATAACGTTTTTGAATGTAAAACTGGTGATGTTTGTGTTTCAATAATTTCTTTTAGATATTTACCAGAACGGAGTGCTACATATGCTTTCGCTTTACCCATATATTTAATTGTATCGCAATAATCACATCCTAATAAGACACATAAATCTACAAATTGTTCATAATCTAATTCAAGACCAGTTAATATACCTTCTAAACTAATTTCTAAAATATCGATTTTAGAATTTGTTTTTGAATAACCCATTAATCCTCTATAAATAATTGTTCCGCCAAATGTTAAAACATCCATATCTTCAGTGCAAATACCGTCGATTACACCAATTTGAGTTAAATAAGAACATAATGGATCTGCTTCTTCTGGAGCAACAATATATGGAATACCCATTAATTCGAGTAAGATTTTACACTCTTCAATATGTTCTTTCGTTAAAGAAAAAGAACTTTTAAATTTTTTTACATCTTCAACATTTTTTAAGGCATCATTCTTTTTTTTTCTTCTTTCTTTCAAAAGCGCATCTTTTATTGCTGGAGGTGCACCATCAAATATATAAATCGGTTTGATACCAGCATCTAAAAAAGTTAGTGTTTTATAAAAAATACCATTTAAATGACTTGTTAAATCACCATCATTATTTAACATATCTTTACCAGTATTTCTTATTGCTATAACATATCTATAAATAAGCATACTTGTATCAATTGCGATTGTTTTTCCTTTTAATTCTTTGATATCGATTTTTCTAATTGCTTCTGGACAGTATTTTTTAATCATATTCATTAAATTTTGAATTCCCATGATTAATATATAATATTATTTGCCTTCTATATATTTTTTAAATCATTTTTTTTAGTCATCTATTATATACATGAAAAAATATCGTCTTCGTTTAAAACAGTTTGGCGGAAATCGTGTTTTTGATAAATTAGATAAAATTTATGTAGAAACAGTTAGTGACGAATCATTTGCTATTTTAAAAAAAGATTTAATTGATAATGGTGTAAAAGAAGACATTATTGTATCAAAAAAAGCATATTTGCCGTCTGATATTCCACAAATTTTAGCGCTCGTTAATTCTATTGAAGAAAATGAAAGAAAACATTACGATGGATTATTTGTTCGCAGTAAATTTACAATAGAAAATGGCGATGAATTTATAGAATATTTAGACAATACAACAAAATTATTTAATAATGTAGAAATAGCAGAGTTTTATAATTATATGGACGTCATTAATCATGCAAAGAAAAAAAAATATCATACAATAATGTATTTAAAAGACAATTGTCAATTAACTCCGCATTTCTCGCAAAATTTAAATACTTTATACGAAAAAACAGAAAAAGACTCCGATATTATTTTTCTCGGAGTTAAACATAATAAAGAAAAATTTGACACAATCGAGGATTATGTGTGTAGACCAAATAAAAAATTTGTTGAAGAAGGAAAACAATATTGGGCAAATAATGTCACATCTGTTATTTTCAGAAAAGAAGCAATTAAACTTCTTAGTGAAGAATTAAAAACAATGGATGGGCAATTTTGGTACGAAGTCGCAAAAAGATTTATCGATGGAAAATTAAATGGTTATTATAATTGTTCAAATCTAATTAATACAAAATATGTAGAAGTACCAAAAGAAGCAAGTGAAAAAGTGAGTGAAAAAGTGAGTGAAAAGGTGAGTGAAAAAGTGAGTGAAAAAGTGAGTGAAAAAATAAGTGATAGAACAAGAGATAGTATTAGAGATAGTATTCGTGATGGAATCAAAGATGGATTTTCGGATATTAAAACGACTATTTCGGATAGTGTTTCTTCATTAATTACTACTATTAAAGATGGATTTGATTCTCTAAAAAAATAATTTAATCGTTTTTTAACAATTAAATTGCTACCATATTCGTTATATTGTCTCCAATTGTTTTAATAAATTCAAATTCATACAAATTTCCGACGAGTTTAATGTCATAAAAATTTTGTAAAGGAAATTTCACAATGACATCTTCTACAAAAAATTTTTTATATAAATCACGATGTGCAAAAATCACTATGAATTGAGACTTTTTAAATTGGTCTCCATTTATAGTTTCTGAATAATAATTAAGGGACAAATCAATATCTCCAATTAAACTTACCATATAAATGACTATATGTGTATCTTTAAATATATCATTCCATTGTTTTCTATCCATATTAGAGTCTCCGACGTCGCAAATTATATATTTTTTACCATCAAATATAAATTCTTTTTTACAAAATTCTTCAGTAATGTGTCTTTCAGTATACCTTACACTAAGATTTATGTGTTGATATTTTCGACACAAATATAAAATATAATTAAGATCAAGTTCTTCATACTTTTTATCAAGCAAAGATAATAAATATTTATAATCCGTCGGAGCAACTATTTTTTCTTGTTCTATTCTCTCGACGGTATCTTCGATATATTGATATATTAATTTTATTTTTGCTCTGTCATATCCTGTAAAATATTTTATGAGTTGGTCATAAAGTAATGTTTTTCCCGAACCACTAAGACCAAGTATTAAAATTTTTACAGCACTTTCATTTAAATGTTCTGAATTTATTTTATTTCCCATGTGTTTATTTATAATTAGATAGATTATTTATTAATGATTAATTTTGATACTTTTTTGTTTTTACTATTTATATCTACACAAGACGCAGTTATTATACCGCTTATGTCGATAGTAAAAAACACTTTAATTTGGCTATTTGCATTTAAATTATCTAACGTAATATTTCCCAAATAAACATTATTTTTTGCGATAATGTTTTCACCTTCATAAATTTTTATATTAATACTCGGCTGATTCTGAGAATAAGGCATAAACATTTTTTCTTTTGTTATTGGTATTTGTGTTCCTCTTGGAATAATATTTACCATTTTACCGTCAGCGACTTCCACACCAATAGATATAGAAACTGCATCCAACAAAATAACGTCATTTAACGTGTTTGCATGTATTGACGCTCCTATTGCAACATTTTCATCAGGATTATTACTTGTATTTAATTCTTTGTCAAAATAATTAGTTAACATTTCCCTGACTAATGGTATCCGCGTCGTGCCACCAAGTAAAACAATGTCATTTATTTCTTCTTTTTTTATTTTAGTCATTTCTAAAACGTCTTTTATTGGTATTAAACATTTCTCCACAAATTCTCCTATTAATTCTTCAAATTTATATCTCGTTATTTCTTTTTCTCCATCTGTTGTTTCGACTGTTGTTACAGTGATCGATGATAAAGTTTTTTTTACTCTCTCAGATTCATCTTTACTAATATTATAATGTTGTGATAAAATATAATCAATATCTTCACCACCTAATTTCATATTTCCTGATGTTCCTTTAACTTGATAAACATCATCTTCAATATGTAATAATGTAACATCGAGCGTCCCTCCACCCAAATCAAACACTATAATTAATCCATCTTTTTTACAACCATTTGCCAATGCTCCTGCTGTTGGTTCGTGAAGTAATTGTATAACTTCTAATCCCGCTAAAGTGGCAGATTTAATTGTCGCTTGTCTTTGGTCATTATTAAAATACGCAGGAATCGTGATAATTGCTTTGTTTACTTCATAACCAAAATAATTTTTTGCTATTCCTTTTAAATATGATAAAATAAATGAAGAAATATCTTCTGGTGTATATTTATCTTCAATTAAGATGTCACCATTTTTATCACTTGTTATTTTATAATTATATTCTGTGACGTCTATTTCACTATATTTTTTTCCCATTAATCTTTTTACACCATAAATATGTCCTTTTTGTTCTTTTGCTACTTCACCAACAAGAATCTGGTCATTATTAATATAAACACAAGATGGTGTTATGCGATTTCCCATTTCATTGACGATAACCATACTTTCAAATGCTACGCAACTGTATGTCGTCCCTAAATCAATTGAAATTATTTTATTCATAATATTCTATTATAAATAAAATATAATTATAGAATGACTGCATATTCTATTTTTTCACCAGTTATATCAGATGGCATAATAACTCTCACGACATCGCCATTTTTAAGATTCAAATATTTTGCAACCGGATCAAATGTTTTGATTCTTGGTAATTGAAATAATTTTAATTTATATGATGCCAATAATTCTTTTTTTTCATTAGCACTCAATAGTTCAAATTTTGGTTGATATATATAATCTAATACATCAACCATTAATTCATCTTCCCTAAATAACTCAGAACCTTTTAATTGTGCCTTCACCCTTTTTGCAAATTCTTTAAAAATAAATATTTTATGATGTTCTTTATAATTAGTTAATACGTCGTTGACAGCATTAATTTTATTAATAGAAGAAATTTTTTGTGATATTATTTTCACACAAATCTTTTTTCCATTATTACAATCAAATTCATAAATATTATTATCTGTCGGTTTTATTTCTTTTTTAATATTAACTAAAGTATTTTTCACACCATTTTCAAAGTAAACTCTTCTTGATAACATTTTTACAATATTTTTTAGTAATGTTTGTAAAATATCAAGGTCATTTTTTTCATATGTCGTAAATGTTTTCTCACTCATTGTTATTATACTATTTCGTATATTTTATATATTTTTAAAAATTCAGTTTTTTTTTTAACTCCCTCATTTTATCTAATTTACTACTAAGAGGTTCGGTCTGTCCTTCCATTAGTCTTTTAATTTCAGCATCTTTTTCAGCATTTGCATTCATTTCTTTTTTTAGCAATACATATAAATCATTAATTTCTTCTTCTTTTTCTTTTAATAATTTACTTAGCAAACTTATTTCGCTATCTTTTTTATTAATAAATTCTGTAATTGACATATCTTTTTTTTCTGTCGGTTTTTTAATAGTTCCATATTCAAATGGTTGCGTTTGATATAATGAGAAATTTTGACTTTGATTATTATTTTTGGGAAATTTTGTTAATTCACCACTTCTATTAAACATTATTTATTATATATTTAAAATATATAATTGTTGTTCGTAATTGCGTTTACACGAACCTTCTTAATTATAATCATATAATATAAGTTAATGGATATTATTGGTATTGATTTAGGAACAACTAATAGTTGCATCGCAATATATTTAGATGAAAAAATCGTTATTATTCCAAATGAATTCGGTTCTCGTACCACACCGTCGTGTGTTAGCATTAAAGATTCAATAATTGTAGGACAGGAAGCAAAGAAAAAAAAAGGTTGTATTACTGATATAAAAAGATTAATCGGGAAAAAATATGTGGAAAACAATAGTGTATCTTATAAAATTGCCGATAATGGTGGGTATAGTGCTGTAGAAGTCAGCGGAAAAATTTATACACCAGAAGAAATATCATCTTTTATTTTGCTTTATTTAAAAGATGTAGCGGAAAAATATTTAGGGAGAGAAATTAAAAAAGCGGTCGTCACTGTTCCTGCATATTTTTCAGATTCCCAAAGAAAAGCAACGAAAGATGCAGGAACAATTGTCGGCTTAGATATTGTAAGTATTATTAATGAGCCAACGGCAGGTGCACTTGCATATGGTTATCAAAATAAAACTATGAATAAAAATGTGCTGGTATATGATTTGGGAGGTGGGACATTTGATGTTACTATTTTACATATTAATGACGGTATATATGATGTATTATCTACAACAGGCGACACATCACTTGGTGGTAGTGATTTTACTAACAATTTATTTAATTATTTAACATCAAAAACAACAATTAGTATGAATGAATGCGATATTATAAAACAACAATTGTCGCAAAAAAAATCTGTTTTATTTAATTCAATAGAAATAACAAGAGAATTATTCGATTCTTTAAACCAACATTTATTTGATAAAACAATTGATGAAATAAAAAAAGCAATTGAATATGCTCATATAAAAAAAGAAGATATAGATGAAATTATTTTAATCGGTGGTGCGACAAGAATGTTAAAAGTACAAGAAATGTTAATGGAATATTTTTCTGGTAAACCTTTATGTAAAACTATTAATCCGGATGAAGCAGTTGCTTATGGAGCGGGAATTTATGGTGCAATGCTGTCTGGGAAAATAAATAATAATTTGCTACTTGATGTTATACCATTATCATTAGGTATAGAAACTTCTGGTGGGTTAATGTGTCCTTTACTTCCGAAATGTTCAAAAAAACCGAATAAAAAAACAAATATATTTACTACTAATACAGATGACCAGACAGAAATCGAAATTAAAATTTTTGAAGGTGAAGGTTGTTTTACAAAAGATTGTATATTATTAGGTTCTTTTATTCTCGAAAATATTCCGAAGATGGAAAAAGGAAAACCAAAAGTAAACGTAACATTTTCAATTGATGTTGATGGCATTTTATCAGTAAATGCAGAAATCGACAATAATAATAAACAAATCACTGTTTCCAGTAATAATTCTATTTCGAAAGAAGAAATGAATAGAATGATTGAAAATGCAAAAAAAAATAAAGAAAGAGATACAGTGGAAAAAGAAAGAATACAGGCAAAAATAAAATTAGAAGCACTATTGCATGAAATGAAAAAAAAGAAATTGTTATTAAATGTAGTAAAAGAAAAAAATAAATGGTTAGAAGAAAATTCATTTGCTTCGGCGAAATTAATTGAACAACAAATTGAAGAAATTAAAAAATTGTGTATATAATATATAATGAGTCAAAGGGAAAATGAGAAATATATGGATTATATTTTAGAAAACAAATGGAGTTTTTTATCTTCACTAATTCCATTTGTATGGCCTATACTTATTCTTGTTTTAGTAATGTATATCGTATATTCCCTTTTTTGTTCTAAAAATGATAATATTAATCAATCTACAGTTGCGAAAAATGTATGTGGTGGAATATATCAATAATTTAATTAATTGTTAATAATTAATTAAATTCTGTTAAAGTTTTATTTTTTTCATATCTAAATTTTCTAAATGGTATATTAGATGAATTATATATTTTTTCAATTACTTTATCGTGATTACTGTGTATTCCTAAGTATGATTCCATAACTATATGATTCATAAATTGTAAAAAACGATTTGACTGAAAACTTCTTGGGCGATATGTAAATAGCGAATCTGTTACCAGTTTTTCGCAGTTATTGGAAAAAAAATTATAATCTTTGTTACCAAGACGATTATTTATTATTTGTAAAGCACTTTCAATCGTATTTAATGTTAAATAATATTCAAATGATTCCGCGTCGATATTTTCCGGATAATAAATATTAAATCTATTATCTTTAGAATCTGCTACAAAATCTTCAAATGAAATTTTAGAAACTACACAATTATTTTTTTCGATATCTCCGTAGAAATGTATTATTGTTATGATATCACCAGTAATGTCTGTTACTAAGCCGTGATGTTCAAAACAATTATCTAAAATAACACTCATTGCTGGCATAATTAATGGTCTACTAATCCATGAACCGACTTTAATAATTGATTTTAGTGATATACCAGTATTTATAATATTTGAGTAGTCATATCCGAGTTTTTGTTTTGTATATACGACATATTTTAGCAACGATATAGTGTATTTCGATAAAAATATCATAATTTCTTTCCATGTTTTTAATGCTAATAATTGTTCCATTTTATATAAGTTATTCATTTTATTTTTATAAAGAAAAATCATCAATAAGAAGTTTTTTCTTTTGAAAGTTTTTCGTGCTCACTTTAAGAACATCGAAAAATCACAATTTGAAGGGTCAAGATCATTCCACCGAAATTTCAACGGCGAACCATCACCAGTTTCAACTGTGAAATCAAAAGGTGGTTCAGTTGTGAGATCAATTGGATTTGTGTCTGTGAGACCAAAGTCGCAACATGAGAGAAGGTCTTGTTCAATTTTTTTTTCTTCTTCTTCACGTTGTCTGATTTCAAAACTCATTTTCTCGAGCGTCTCATTGATGTCTTGAATTGCTTGTTCTGCGTGAAACATTTCATTGCAACGCAAAGTGTTTTTCCACGAAAGTTGATTTTCAGCCAATTTCCTGCATTCTTTCACCAATTTTTTTGCTTTTTTTTGTGCAAGTGAAAAACGATGATGAAGGCCTCTGAATGTGAATTTTTCTGGTTTTCGCAAGCCATTTTTCAAAAACCGTTCAATCTTCTCTTGAAGAGTGAGTTCTTGTTGTCTTTTTCTTTCTTTTTTGTTCGTGCGAATTTCAGACGACGACATTCTATTAATATTTTTAAAAATGAGTTTAACAATATGTTAAAATTTCATTTTTTTATATAACATTGTTATTATGATTTTTTAATTAAAAAATGTGTCGAAGATATATAAAATGTCAATTGTATCTGAAAATTCAGAGAGGTTTGATGCTGTCCTTGATATTATGGCTCGAAAAAGATTAGTAGAATTTGGAAAATCAGAATTATTAATAGAATTATTAGAAAACCCACAATTAATTGGTCCGACGGGTTCTACTGGTGTTACTGGACCGACTGGCCCGATTGGTCCTACTGGTATATCAGGTGCCGCTTCAAATACTGGTGCTACTGGACCAACTGGCCCAATTGGTCCAACTGGTCCGACTGGTCCAACAGGTATTCCCGGAACTGCTGTAAATACTGGCGCCACTGGTCCAACTGGCGCAACTGGTGCCACTGGTCCAACTGGCGCAACTGGTGCCACTGGTGCCACTGGTGCCACTGGTGCCACTGGTGCTACTGGACCAACTGGTGCCACTGGACCAACTGGTGCCACTGGTGCCACTGGTCCAACCGGTGCTACTGGACCAACTGGTGTAACTGGACCAACTGGACCAACTGGTGCAACCGGTGCTATTGGGCCGATAGGTGCTACTGGTGTAACTGGATCAACTGGTGTAACTGGACCAACTGGTGTAACTGGACCAACTGGTGTAACTGGGCCAACTGGTGCAGTTGGTCCAACAGGAATACAAGGAATACAGGGAATACAAGGAATACAAGGTATTGAAGGACCAACGGGTGAGATTGGACCAACAGGTCCGTCCGGAATACAAGGGATTCAAGGGATACAAGGAATACAAGGTGTTCAAGGAGTACAGGGACCAATTGGAATGACGTGGCTTGGAACTTGGTCAGGAGCAACAACATACGCAATCAGATCAGGTGTTTATTATGGTGGTTCATCGTATATCTCTTTAACGTCATCAAATTTAAATAATCAACCTGATGTCAGTCCAACCGAATGGGATTTGGTTGCTCTTGTTGGAGCGACTGGTGCACAGGGTATACAAGGACCAATTGGAATAACATGGCAAGGCGCATGGTCTGGAGCGACTACATATGCAATTAATTCAGGTGTTTATTATGGTGGTTCATCGTATATCTCTTTAATATCATCTAATTTAAACAATCAACCAGATGTCAGTCCAACTGAATGGGATTTGGTTGCTCTTGTTGGAGCGACTGGGGCGCAAGGAATACAAGGGATACAAGGAATTCAAGGCGTGCAAGGTCCAATTGGAATGACGTGGCTTGGAACTTGGTCTGGAGCAACGACATATGCAATTAGATCAGGTGTTTATTATGGAGGTTCATCGTATATCTCTTTGATATCGTCTAATTTAAATAATCAACCTGATATTAGTCCAAGTGAATGGGATTTGGTTGCTCTCGTCGGCGCTACTGGAGCACAAGGAATACAAGGAGTACAAGGAATACAAGGAATACAGGGTGTACAAGGAATACAAGGGCCAATCGGAATGACGTGGCTTGGAACATGGTCTGGGGCGACTACATATGCAATTAATTCAGGTGTTTATTATGGTGGTTCATCGTATATATCTTTAATATCATCTAATTTAAATAATCAACCTGATGTTAGTCCGAGCGAATGGGATTTAGTGGCTCTTGTTGGTGCTACTGGAGCACAAGGTGTTCCTGGTCCAACAGGACTAACAGCCAACCAAACATTAAATACAACGAGTAGTGTTACTTTTAATAGTGTAAATGTCGCAACTTCATATAAAGTTAATGGCGAACAAGCATTAAACATCATCGCAACAGGCAATATTTTTAGTGGTACTGGAAGTGGTAATTTATCTGTGACAGGTATACATAATATCGGAATTGGTCAAAATACTCTTACTTCTTTAGTAACAGGAAATTATAATATTGGAATTGGTAGTACAAGTTTAAATAAAATATTAACTGGTGTTGGTAATGTTGGGCTTGGAAAAAGTACTGGCATTAATTATGTTGGTAGTGAAGGGAATAACATTTGCATTGGCCACGAAGTCAGTGGAGTTACTGGAGAAAGTAATATTTGTCGCATTGGTAATACTGGAACAGTTACAGAAACATATATTGGAGGTAATCTTAATTTAACTTCATCAGCCATTCTTAAAATTGCTGGAGATAATATGTTGTCACGTTTTTCTTCAACAGTTATAAAATTTGGAAGTTCAACAACGATATCTAATGATTTTTATGGTTTCTTGCAAACATCGAACTCAACAAACACTGTAGTAACGGCTTTAGCGACTGATAGCGCAGTGTCAAGTATTTTTGGTTACGACATTACTGGTGGAGTATATAACCAATTAAATTTAGGAAGAAGTGGGCAAGGTGTACAAAATGTCAATATGGAAGCAGGCAGTACATTAAAAATTGGAGGTACAAATACATTATATACAGAACCTGCAACAGCAACATTATTTTGCGGTGATGCTGGTAATAGAACATATTCGTCGACACATAATCATGCTTTTGGTAACGGTGCATTGTTGGCATTAACATCAGGAAATTTTAATAGTGCATTTGGTAACTCATCATTAATCGCCACAACATCCGGTTCGGAAAATACTGCCTATGGGTTTGGAACTGGACGTAGATTAGTAACTGGTAGTTATAATACGTTTATTGGTCATCATGCTGGGCAAAATTATAGTGGTGGTGAAACTGGTAATATTTGTGTCGGTCACGGTGTTAACGGAGTGACAGGAGAAAGTAATATTTGTCGCATTGGTAATTCATCAATTACTGATAATTATTTTAATGGTGATATTAGACTTGGTGCACTTGCCACAATTAAATTTAATGGAGTAAATACTTTATATACAGATTCAGTTGCATCAACATTATTTTGTGGTAATTCCGGTAATAGAACGTATTCGTCAACACATAATAGTGCTTTTGGAAATAGTACAATGATTGCATTAACATCAGGAGCATACAACAGTGCATTTAGTAATTCGTCATTATATGCTATGACAAGTGGTTCAGAAAATACTGCTTATGGCTATGCTTCTGGACTTAGATTAACAACTGGCAGCGATAATACTTTAATCGGTTCTACTGCTGGTCAAAATTATGCTTCGTCAGAATCTAATAACATTTGTATTGGCAAAGGTGTAAATGGTGTTACTGGAGAAAGTAATATTTGTCGTATCGGAAATTCATCAATTACTAATAATTATTTTAATGGCGATATTAATCTTGGTACACTTGCTACGATTAAAAATGGTTCATCGAATCTTCTCTATGCAGATCATGCAAAAGCAACACTATTTTGTGGTAATGCTGGTAATAGAACATATAGTGGCACTGGTTTTAATAATGCATTTGGGTCTAATTCATTGACGTTTGTATCGACTGGTGCATATAATACAGCAATTGGAACTTTTTCACTATCGACTTTAACGACTGGTTCAAGAAATATAATGTGTGGTCACGGAACTTCGTTTCTCTTAACAACAGGTTCTGGAAATGTATGTCTTGGTTATTATGCTGGACAAAATTATGCTTCATCTGAGTCGAACAACATTTGTATTGGAGAAAGTGTCGGTGGTGTGACTGGCGAAAGTAATGTTTGTCGTATTGGGAATTCATCGGTCGCGGAAACTTATCTTGGTGGCAATCTTAATATAGGCGTTACATACGTTCTTAGAATTGCAGGCGAATCTGTATTGTCTCGTGTCTCTGCAAATAATATACAAATCGGTTCATCGACAACACTTACTAATACTGCTTTTGGTATTTTACAGGCATCTAATACTGGAGCAACAGCAGTAACTGCATTAGTTACCGATGGAACGACGCCAAGTATTTATGGGTTTGCTGGTGGATATACACAATTAAATTTGGGTAGAAGTGGACAAGGGGTACAACATGTCAATATGGAAGCAGGTAGTACATTAAAAATTGGTGGGGTAAATACACTGTATACTGAACCGGGAACAGCAACATTATTTTGCGGTGATGCAGGAAACAGAACATATTCGTCAACACACAACCATGCTTTTGGTAATGGTGCATTGTCGGCACTAACATCTGGATCATTCAATAGTGCATTTGGCAATTCATCATTAAATGCCTTAACATCTGGAACAAATAATGCCGCATATGGATTTGGTTCTGGTCGCAGAGTAGTAACTGGTAGTTATAACACACTTATCGGTTCTAATGCTGGACAAAATTATAGTGGTGGTGAAACTGGTAATATTTGTATTGGCTATAATGTTAATGGTGTAACGGGAGAAAATAATGTATGTCGTATTGGTAATGCTTTATATTCTAAACCAGCAGATTCAACACTATTTTGTGGTAATGCTGGTAATGGGACATATACATCAACACAGAATAGTGCTTTTGGTAATAATGCGATGACTACATTATCTTCTGGTGGGTTTAATAGTGCTTTTGGCGCTGAAGCACTGGGTTCTATAACAATGGGTAATTCTAATAATTCTTTTGGATATTTATCATTGACTTCTTTAGTCGATGGTTCTAACAACATAGCACTTGGACATGGTGCGTGTGATAGATTAGTATCTGGAAACAATAATACATGTGTTGGTTTTTATGCCGGAACAAATTATGTTAATGCTGAATCAAATAATATATGTATTGGTGATGGTGTTAGTGGAATGACAGGAGAAAGTAATATTTGTCGCATTGGTAGTTCATCAATTACTGACAATTATTTTAATGGGCATCTTAATCTTGAAAGTCTTAAAACAATTAAATTTAATGGAGTAAATACTTTATATACAGATCCAACAAATTCAACACTATTTTGTGGTAATGCCGGTAATAGAACATATTCTTCTTCATACAATCATGCTTTTGGTAATAATACAATGATTGCATTAACATCTGGGCAATTTAACAGTGCATTTAATACTTTATCATTAAATTCTTTAACATCTGGTTCAGCAAATTGTGCTTATGGATATGGAACTGGTTATCAGTTCACAACTGGAAGTAATAACACTTTAATTGGTACTTATGCAGGTCAAAATTATACTTCATCGGAATCCAATAATATTTGTATTGGCACAGCAGTATTTGGAGTGACAAGTGAAAGTAATCAAATTCGCATCGGTACTTCATCGCATACTGGATGTTATATAGCCGGTATTAATGGCCAGACGCCTAATACGACTGCTGTATTTGTAGGTAGTGATGGAAAATTAGGAACAATAGCATCATCTGCAAAATATAAAACAGACATTGAAACAATTAAAAATATTACAGATAAATTTATGTTATTAGACCCAGTAAAGTTTTTATATAAAAATGACGAAACAAAAGAACAACAATACGGTCTCATTGCTGAACAAGTAAAAGAATTATTCCCAGAGATTATTTTATATAAGGGTGGTGAAATTGAATCTGTCCAATACCATAAATTGTATGCGTTTTTTATACACATGATTCAACAACAACAAAAATCAATTAAAGCATTAGAAAATATAGTCTATAAAAATTAAAGAGTTATAATTTTTATAATAAAAAATATAATAGTATAATATACATGTCAAGTATCGATAGAATCACAGGTGCATTAAGTACGTTAACGCGACAAAGATTAGTCCAATTCGCGAATTCATCTGCAATTGTTGATATTTTAGAAAATCCAAATTTAGTTGGGCATACAGGACCAACTGGAGCAACTGGTTCGACTGGTTCAACCGGAGCGACAGGTCCAGCAGTGACTGGAGCAACTGGAGCAACTGGAGCAACTGGTGCTACTGGTGCTACCGGCGCTACTGGTGCAACTGGTGCTACTGGTGCTACTGGAGAAACTGGTCCAACAGGTATCCCTGGTTCTGCAACAAATACTGGTGCACCTGGTCCAACAGGAGAAACTGGACCAACCGGACCAACTGGAGCGACTGGAGCAACTGGGGCAACTGGAGCAACAAGTGCTACTGGTGCAACTGGACCAACTGGACCAACTGGGCCAACTGGGCCGACCGGAGCAACTGGGGCAACAGAAGCAACAGGCGCTACGGGAGCAACTGGAGAAACTGGACCAACTGGACCAACTGGACCGACTGGAGCAACTGGAGCAACTGGGGCAACAAGTGCTACTGGTGCTACTGGTGCTACTGGTGCTACTGGACCAACTGGAGCAACCGGAGCGACTGGTGCTACTGGAGCAACTGGAGCAACTGGTTCAACTGGACCAACCGGACCTGGTATTACTGGACCAACTGGACCATCAGGAGGACCAACTGGACCAACAGGACCAACTGGAAAAACAGGACCAACGGGTCCACAAGGTGCACAAGGTATCCAAGGACCAACAGGTGTATCATTTACTGGACCAACTGGACCAACAGGCCATACTGGTAGTCAAGGAGCACAAGGTATTCAAGGACCAACAGGTGTTGCAGGACCAACAGGTCCAACTGGACCAATCCCAAGCGTCAGTTCTTTATTAGCAAAATCGGGAGGAACAATGAGTGGAACATTAACAATGGCAGCAACAATCCCTATTCATTTTACTCCAGGAACTGCCCCATCTGCTACAGAAGGAAATGTTTATTATGATTCAACACTACATGCATTGAGATATTATAATGGAACAACATGGATAAATTTATAAATAATTATTTTTATTTTAATTAAAAACAATTATTATTACATTTATTTAATTAAAAACAATTATTATTACATTTATTTAATTAAAAACAATTATTATTACATTTATAGGTATTTTTGTGTACAACTAATGTTGAATGAAATAAATTTGGTACATAATTACGATATGGTTTCTTATCTTGATCAGGTAGAATATATTTAACATATTTATCTCCTCTCGCAAATGGTTTTAATGGACTATCAAAAGCACTATCGAATCGTTTTGCTGTATCGTCGTATGATAATTGATTCATTTTATATAAATCAATTATATTTTTATTTACTTTCTTGTTTATTAGAAGGTTCTACTGTATTTGAATTAATATTAGATAATCCAACATTTTGTAATGTTAAATTAATTTCTTCCGTTCTCGCATTTGCCTGTCGAAGCGCATAAACTGCAAATCCAGACAATACCATAGATACAGTTCCTGTTGCTCCAGATGCAAATGCCAAAGACGATAAATTATAAAAACCAGAAGAAAATGTAAGTACTGTTGCGGCTCCAACTAATATTTTTGCCACCGTATCTGTAGTATGACCCATTACCTTCCAAAAAGTTCTTGAACATAATCCACATTTCACATCTTTATAAAATGATGGTGCAATTAAATCATTTCTAATTTTTTCTGCAACAGTGTCAAATTTTGTTAATTTACGAACAGTGTCTTCAGAATTTTCCGGCGAAGTTTGTAATTCCAATTGAGTTATTTTTATTTCAGGAATGGAAGACTTGTATTTTTGTGCAGGAATATCAATTTTTATTTCAGGATTTTCATTAAATATTCTTGCATCGTTATTGGATGTTTTATCTAATGTTTTTGAACTATTTTTATTTTCTAATTGTAGTTCTTTATTTTCTGACATATTTTATATATTATTTAAATATTATTTAATACTGCATCGCACCACCAAATTGTTGTTGTGGTTGCTGTGGTTGCGATTGATATGTTATCGGTTGTTGAAATGGAACTTGTGCTACTGGTTGTGGATATTGTTGTGGTGCCATTCCTTTTGACATCGCCATCGGAATATTCATTATATTTCTTGTTTCTTCTTCTATAAATTGACTTCTACTTTCAGGTGAAAAAGAAGCATGAACTTTTGTGTTCATCATACATACGACGAATAAAACGATTCCGGAATAAAGAACAGCAATACCATAATATAACATTGCTGAGAATAAAAATGTTCTTCCGCCATCTCTATTTTTTCCGTCAGAAGAATTTGTGAAATTTGGAGAAATTGCCAAAATTATAAAAAATATTGTGAAGAAAACTGCCCAATTTAGCAAATTAAGTGGATTTAAAGGCAATATAAATGGTAGAGCGTATTTAAATGGACTATTACAAACTTCAGCCATATATCCGGTCAATTTATATACAAGTGAAGCAATGAGAGACATATTATATTATAACACAATATTAAAATCACAAATTATATTCGACAAATTTATCAGTTGCAAGTGTAAATCCAGAATAATCTTTACACCATGGGAAATGTTCTTTCCGCGGTCTACTACATCCACAACATCTATCCATCATATGTACTGTTTTTTCTTTTAATTTCATTTGATATATTGCTTCATTTTTTACATAATCGACATTTCTCTTAATCGGAATTCTATATTTCCATAAATCGGCAATGTCATATTTTTCTGTATACGCTTCTTTTATATCTGCCATTATTATATAATATGCTTGGAATAAAAATTTTTTTAGTTTATGTTTATATTTTAACATTCATGATTATCATTTATTATTTAATTAAAACATTTAATGAAGAGAAGAAAGAAGAAAAAGAAGTAGAAAAAGAAGTCGTATTTATACCACTCATAAATGAATCAACACTACCATTACCAAGAAGAACACTTTATTGTCCGAAAAATTATATGAGTAGTGGTATATTCTTCTCTGACAATTGACTTAATAAAAATCTTTAATCATTATATAAATGAATAAATATTTTAGGTTAAAAAAACAAAAAGGTGGAGAAGATAAAGAAATAGATATTATTAAATTTATCGCGTCATCTTCATTAAACGATATCAAAGATAATCTACTTAAATACTTAACAAACAACAAATATTGCGATGATTTTTTAGGCCGTGGATTGGCTGGCGAAGTATATGTTCCGGGTATTAACTCTTTTGCAACACTCAAAGAAGTCGGTATCGAAGTGCCAATTGTAATTAAAAAAGCAAATAAAGAAGGTATTTTTGATATAAAAATAATTAATAAGAATTTATACATATACTCATATGAAAATATAACAACCGAAGCACTTATCCTGTTATATACAAATAAATTATGGCATAAAAAAGTGTCGCCTCACTTACCATTAATGCTTGGATATAGCACTTGTGGTGGTGGAAAATATATCCATAAAATTATCACAGAAAGACATGGATTACCAGAAAAATGAAAGTAGATACTGTGGAAAGATTTAGTGAGAATAATTTTTTATTTAAACAAGAAGCAGATATGTTCCATTACGAATCATTTGTAACAAATTTGGCTGATTTATTAGAATACGTAATGGCTAAAAAAAATGGTACAAATGTCATTCTGCCTAATGGTATAAAATGTGACATTGCTGAATTGTGTGATTATGTGTGTATAAGTTATTTACATACACATAAAATTTTAAATCAAAATAATATTACTGCATTGGATATGCACTCTGGTAATATATTTATACATTGGCTTGGTAAAAAATCATATATGGGTGATAAATATATTGGCGATACTGAATATATAATTTATAAAGTTAACAAAAAATATATTAAAATAAAAACGTTTGGTTTTATAATAAAACTTGGTGACCTCGGTTCGTGTATTATTCATCCTACTGAAAATATTTATATATGCGGAATGGTAAACAGTGATATTGAAAAAACACATCAAATTGCTGACGAATTAATCAAACCAAATTATGCTTGCTATTATTTACTATATATTCTTTCTTTATTAATACCACGTGTAATTTTTGAAAAAACTAGTATAAATGATATAATAAATAGCAAACCGTATAATGAAATGTCGAGAAGTGGTTACATGACATATGATATGAAGAAGAATATGTTGGAACCATTTGAATTATTGAATGAGTTTTTCAGCAATTATTTTATTTCGAGAGATGAAATAAAAGAAAATAATAAAGTGTTATT
>JACCDO010128507.1_pt1 | contig 18717 bp, 22 predicted proteins | sample 7446101 | NCBI WGS metagenome assembly JACCDO01 (sample SAMN15323440, study PRJNA562643) | freshwater metagenome | isolation source: river surface water | place: USA:Blue River Watershed | collected 2017-08-16 | reverse complement strand
GTAAGTGGATGTCTACCACTAATAAGATGTATATCATTTTCAGTTAGGAATCCTTTATCGTAATCAGATACTACTACCGCATCAACATCCCAATTTACTCTATTAATATCAAATGCAGATTTAACTTTATCCAATGTATCAACTCTGATAAACAATTGATTTGATTTAATATCTACATAACGAGTTTTGGTAATCTGCTCTTTATTAGTAATTAGCTCTACTTTAGCACCCAGCGATTCCAAATTTGCTCTTACATTTCCTGCCATACCATCATTCGTAACAGTTCTCGATGGCTCAAAAACTGGCGCAGGTGCTTCTGGACATAAACGTGTTGCATTTCCATAAACAAATATATCGGTGCAACTATCTCCTATAACTAAAATTCTCATAATGATATATATTTTACCAACTGATTTCCCAGTCTTTAAATTCAGCAGCTAAACAATCAATCTTATAATCCTTTCTACCACCCATAACTTCCTGAATTTTATTCTTAGCAGTGTTTCGGATTCCATTTAGACCATGTGTTAAAGCCAATTTATTAGGCCCTTCAGTTCCATTTCTTACATTTGTTTCATTAGCCCAAATATGTAGATTCATTTGTGATAATACAACTATTGCTCTAATTGTTTCTCCGGTAAGTTCCTCCTTACTTTCTTTTAAACATAGATTAATATCATGTACAATATCCGCAATTTCTTTTGCGTATTCCTCTTTGTGTTGAGTAATAAAAACTTCTTTTAACTGAATGATACTCAATCTATCAATTAATTCAGCTAATGTTGGTAAATACTTTCGTTGTTCCATAACTATAAAAATTTGTTTAAATGTTTTGGGATTGGTAAATTATTATATAATGAAGACCAATTCAAATAGTTTTTTAAATTTATTAAATGCTCCTCTTTATCTCCTTCAATTCCTTGTTTAATATGCAATAAATAGTTTTTTATATCACCCAATAGATAAGGATTTTTTTCTACTCCTTTTATTTCAGTTCTATTAAAATAATCTTCTATCTCTACCTCTAACCCAAAGTTCTTAGCATCTAAATGTTTGGGCCAACTCACAATTTGTAATCTGACATTCGAGTAATCATTTATATACCCATTATCAATAAGGTAATCATAGGTTTCAAAAAATTGAAATACATTTATAATTGTAGTGGTAAAAGTAAAATCATAACTAACATTTGGATTATTCTTAACTTCTTCATTTAACTTTTTAAGATTTGATAAAAAAGTATCTGTTTTAAAATTAGTTCTCTGAAATTCCCCTGTCTCAAATAATCCATCTAATGATATTGAATATACTACATTTTTAAATTCTTTTGTGAATTCAAATATTGAAGTATCTTTATATTCTAAAAGTGAAAAGTTTGTTTGAAATTGTAAAGTCACATTTTCAGGATGTGGAATAATTTCAATAAAATCCCAAACCTTTCTTGTGTATAAAGGTTCTCCCCCTGCTAAATAAACATATTCCAAATGCTCCAACTCTTCTTTGGTAAAATCATTTTTAAGAATGTGGAGTTTCTTTTTATTAAATGGAGCAATGTGCTCATATACTCTGTGGTCTAATTTCCATTGTTTAAGTTTTTCTCTTACAGGATCTACAACTTCTTTTTCCCAATATTCAGCCCTTTCATCATACCAATTCGTAGAATCCCTTTCTCCACACATTCGGCATTTAAAATTACATTGATTAGAGAATCGTACATCTAAAAATACCAGTTCGTTTTTATCAGATTCACCTTTTATAAGTTTATCATATTGTTTTTGAAAATGTGTATTCTTTTCTTGCCTAAAGCTTCTCCCACCCCTGTCTTCAGTTTTCCAACATGCATCGCATATTTTATTCTTTATACCATTCTTTAAATCCTCTCTTAATTTTTTATAAGATTCATTTTTATAAAATTGTTCAAAATCTACATAATCATTAAAGTTCTCTTCAAAGAAATCACTCGCCATACAACATGGTTTCACTTTCCCATCCTGAAAAACGGAAAAGTGCATAAAAGGCATAACACAAAAAGTATCTTTATTGTACATCAAATAATTTACAAATTTTATTTATTTCAGTAATAGCAAATTCATTTACTAATTTTTGGTTGTGCTCAAATATATCTGAATGTTCGTTTATCACAGTATTTAATGTTTCAATCGGTGTATTGAACAATTTTTTTGCTTCTTCAAATACTAAATTTAATCGCAATCTATCATCTGGTTCATAATCATAACTTTCATCTATCAACCAGTCAAATGTTTTAAATCCTAATTCTTTTAGTAATTTAAGAACACCGTATTGAGCAAAAATTAAGAATGGAGTTTTATATAGAAATCCTTTAAATATTTTCTCACTCAATACTAATCCACAATGTGAATGATATCTTGTTTCAAATATCATCTGAAATATTGATTCAACGCTATCATTCAATGCCAAGTTTTTAACCTGATGAAAATTATCGTATTTTAATTTTTTGGGATGATAGTTTATATCTAAATCAATTTCACCTAAATTTGATATAAATGTGTTATTAGGCCCTATGTTTGCCAACAATAAATTCTGATTAAAAAAATCTCTAATGTTAAATCTTTTACTGCTATTCCCGTAAAGAGGTAAGAAAAAAGAAACATTTGATTTATCCCAAAAATTCTCTTTCTCTAAAAACTGATATAGATGTAATCTTTCCTCCTTAACGTTACAATTTGCGGAAAATAAATGATATTTCTTTTCGATATTATAATCAAAATTTACACTTTCATTAAAATTGTGAAGTAATTGAAATGGAAAACATCCAAATGAAAACTCAGCATTTATTTTTGTAAAATTAAATTTTGATTTAAATATATTTCTTACAAATATAAATCTTTTATCATCTCTAAAAATAGAATAAAAATAATCTTCAATATCTAGTATTCTTTCAAAAGTATCCCAATTTACTTCATTTTGAAAAATTATTATTTTTTTATAAACTCCTTCATCTAATTTATTCTTTGCATCTAGAAAGTATTGCTTTTGTGGAAGAAGAGACTCCGCTTGCCCATTATATATTATAAACAAAATCGTATCACTTTCAGCGAATTTTAATTGAACATCACATACTTTCTCTAAAATAGGAAACCAATAGTTATTACCAGTAACCCAGTCTCTATCTTTAAAATCGTAAATAGGTTTAAACTTCTCCTGGCTATTTTCAATAAATTCTATCGGTAATATGTTTATAGTATTTCCCATTTAATTATCTCTTTATTTACAAACATATCCCAATAAAAATAAGTTGGGTGTCCGTTTGGATTAAATGTTTTATTTTCTATTTTATCAATTGCTCTTTGAATGGGATACATCGGTTGAAACTCTGTTGGAGTTCCGTCTATATCTTCGACTACCAAAGGAGTGTATTCGGTATGCCCTTTTCTGTATATATTCTTTGCATATACCCATTCGGTTATTCCTCCAAATTTACAATTCTCATCATCTAAAAACCAGAAATTATCCAAATTCAACATACCAAATAGATTTTTAATATAAGGATCTGAATTTACAAAAGATAGCCTTTTTTTAAATGGAAATTGTTTTTCAATAAAAATAGATTCAAATTCACGTTGTGTATTAGAATAGTCTATTTTGAATAAAGGTGAAAATGGTAAGCTAAATGATTCGGTTTTACAAAATATTTTATAGGGTATATCGTTTACTTTACAATAATTTTGCAAAAGTAATATGTGAACTAATGAATCAATGTATGCACTCTCAATAGTAAAAATATCACTAAGTGATCTAGCTATTTCGGTTAAATTAGGATTTTCAGAAAATCCTTCTCTTGCACTACCCAAAGTTCCAAATTGAAACCACCCACTTTCACTACCATCAAATAAGTAAGTATTATTTCTTACTGAATTAGTATCACCTGCAACATTTTTCATTATCTGAAAACTTACAGGCATATAATATGATTGTCGAGTAAATTCAGTACATTGTAATATGATTGATATTTTTCTCCCCTCTTTCAGTAATCTATCTGCAATAGAAATTATAGATAATACCGAAGATGATATATTATTCCCCGCCATTCCAGCATTATAAACTTTGTGCCCAAAATTTCTATGAATAGCTTCTGGATAAGAACCTAAAGGATTAACCCCATCTATTTCAGGTGTTATACCCCTTAATACTTTATCCTCATTAATGAATTCAAAGTTTGTAAAGGAACATCCTGAACAAATAATATCTCTCATTAAACATTAATAGATTGGTGATACAATAAGTTGAACGGATGCAAAATCGGGATAAGATGTGTTTTCCTCTTTTATTTGATGTATATACCAATCTAATTTTTCAAATTTGATTTTACCGCCTACATTTAAACACGGCCCTCCTTCGAAGTCAAACATTGTTAATTGGCCACTATCTGAGGATTTTCTAACAAAATAAGAATTACCCATAACTCTTATTTTATCATGTGAAATTCGCTCTATGGTTCTTTCTTCACCATTGCGATTAATAAGATTCTCCATTTAAATAACTTTTAATGAAACATTATTTTTTAATAAATACAAAGTTAATTGGTTTTATTTATATATTTCGTAAGTAATATATAGGATAACCAAAAAAATCCTGAAATTAAATAAAAGACCAAGTCTGCTCCCCAATATGAGCCTGTTATATCCATCATAAGCCTGAACAATGCATCGTACCCAAGAGGTAGAAAAAACATTGCTAACATCAGAGATAAATCTCGATACAATACTATACGGGTCGCTTTTGTCTGTAATTTTTCTATTGTTCTTTTTACTGCCACCTTCGTCCATGTGAGTTTAGTTTCGTGAAAAATATAACTATATTAAATTTGCTTCTACTATAAGTTTAAATATCTCCTCGCTGATTTTTCTGTCTGATGGATAATGAACACCGCTTATTTCCCTAACCTTTTTTACACTATTGTATATTGGTAATAGTTGGCCCACTAATTCAGGTTTCATTTTACCAAAGTTGTAAAGAATTACTAAAAAATCCATAGTATGACCAGATGGATATGCAGCTGAATTAGCATCAGTAAGAATTATCGGATATAAGGGTATTTTTAACTCATTTGCCAACTGATATGGGCGAGGTCGATTAAACTTATGTTTGAGATAAAAAGTTAAAGGATCAACCTTATCACACCAACCGTCTACTATTTGTTTATCTAATCCTTCGATACCTAACTTAGTCCCTAAATCTGCAAAATAAGAATAATGGTCTTCCTCCATTATTTTACAAAATTCCTTATCTTTATCAGATGCTTTATTAGTTAATTCTACCAAATATTCCAATTCATCCTGAGTTTCATCAGATGAATTCGATGGAAATGGGTATTCATTAAGTATCGTATCAACTATACCTAACTTAATAGCATTTTTAAGTACACCCGCTGAATCTTTTTTTATTTTATCAATTTGTACTGAGGGTGGGTTACCGTACCTTAAATCATCTAAATTCATAACTATAAATATGAACTTAATAAATAAGATGTTCTAATCCCTTTGTATTTGGTCTTCGGTATTTTATATCAAATTCAGATGTTGTAGTACCTTGTTTCACTTGCTTTTTATACCACATATATAAATCTTCCAAAGTACCTTTACCTCTTTGACGTTCCATTGCTTTATCCCATAAATCCTTTTCGAATTCCTTTTCCAATTCTTTTCTTAAACTCCAAAGAATTCTCTCTTCAGCTTTCCATGCTTCCAACTCCAATTTTAGAGCTTTCACTCTTTTCATTCTACCTGCTTCCATACTCGCCTCAACCCTATTCTTTTCATCAGTTCCTCCATAATTCTTGTAGGTTTGTTCGTATGCCTTAACTGCGTCTTCTCTACAATGTTTAGCTTCATTAAACATATAACAATAATCAAAGTCCCCATTTCTTATTTTAAGAAGAAGTGGAGCATCTGCTCTTAGTGGTTTATTAGGTCTACCCTTTGTCCACCATCTAAATTGATTATATCCCATATTAAAATTTTTGGATTACTTTCATTGCATCGGTAACATCTTCTTCTCTTAAATATCCAACAACATCACCATTTGCAACCTTATTATCGTAATGAATTTTCCCATCTTTAAATACGGCTAATTCATACAATCCTTTATCACCGCCATAGGTATAAGGTGATTGTACAACACTAACACCAAATCCATTATCAAAATCCATACGAGCTTGCACACCACCGATATGCCCCAAATTTGGATGTGAATTAAATTCTAAATCATTAAATGTTTTCATAATTCTGCCTTTATTTACTCCATAAATATACTAAAAAATTGGGAATTTTCCAAATAAAAAAAGGGGTATTTCTACCCCTTAAAAACCTCCATTTGAGAGTTAGAGTTATGAAATTATTGGAGATTTTAATTTAAAAATGATTCTAATGTTTTCCTATAAAGTTTACTAAATTTTGCTACTTCTTTCCGATTAGTCTTTTTACTAATTGAAGTTGTATCCCAATTGGTCATAAGATATGCCTGAACCTCGTCATCCATTACTTCTAAACTATATCCATATTCAATTAGGTTATTTACAAACTGGTTATAGAGTTTAGTTGGTATCATTTGAGTAATTTCATCTGCCATCTCTTTATACAAAGGATTGGTTGCGTATAATCCATGACAAACTTCATGCACAAAAGTTTCCCCCTCTAAATCACCCGCGCCTATTATATAACCATCACAACTATTTCCATTCAGCTCGTAAATATCGAATACTATTTTCTCCATAATTTCATCATAAGGAGTGTAGGCTTCAGTTAGGGTATCATAGCAGTTATAGGCAACTTCTAATGGTATATTAAACCCACCCCAATCAAAAGCGTATGTAAATGAATCTCTGTGATTTCTACTATACCACTCAATATAATCCCACATATCAAAACTTTTACCTTTGAATTTAGGATTAGGTGATTCGTAATACTCCTGTACCCTACAAAATAGCATAGGTCTATGATAATCATCCGGTACAACTACCGCAAAAATACCAGGCTTAACTTTTGTTATATGATATTCTAATTTCATATTAATTGTATAGATTTAAAATTTTTGGTATTGGATTACTATATACCAATTCCAAAAATCGTATATAATTTTGTTTTGCAATATCTTCTGCCCTTTTTAAAAGATTTTCAAATTCTATATCCGGCAAGTTACACAATTTTTCAACCCTATCTAACAAATGAGAATTAAAATCGGCTTGTGTATAATCTATATCCCATACACCTGAATAATCATCAATTCCTACTTTTCTTAATATTGAATGACAATGATTAGATACTAATAAAAAAGGTAATTCGTTGTAAATACAATTGAGTGTTTTTTCAGTTAAATAATTACCATCTGGTATTTTTACATCTTCATCGGATACATTATTAGATTCTGATATCAGTTCTATTTGACCTAAAAATCCAATATCTCCTAGTTTTTTTATATAACACGCTTCTTTTATTAAATTATTTGGAAAAGATAGTCCAGAATTTGTTTCATCGATTATTAAAAACTTATCATTATAAATTCCATTATCAATCATATTTGATATAGTAACTAAAAATTTTGGATTATTGATTAGGTTATGTTTTAATAATAATTGAAAAAAATTATTTCTATATTTTGATAGTTTTCTTATTGAAAAAACAAATCTAATATCTTTACTTTTTGCCCCATAAACTTTTTTAGGTAATTTATGTAAAATAGACGATGATAAAAACCACCTTACACTCAAACCAAAATCATAAATAAATCCACTCCTATCTGCATAAAATGATTTGTCGGTCAAATGATACCCATTCAATTTTCTTTTTTCGAAAACTCTTATAATATCTTCATAAATGCAACCACTCTCCCCAAATACACCATTAATTATGTAAATATGTTTTTTTGATGAGATAGAGTGTTTGAGTAATCCATTTTTGATTTGATTGCTATCGTTATAATTTGTAAAAAAATGAATACCTTCTTTAGAATAATTTTCAACTAAATCATTCGATATCCATATAAAATTTACTAGTTTATTATCTTTATATTTTATACCAATTTTGTTATAGTTACTGATTTGACCATTCATAATAAATTTTTTATTTAGCTGCAAATTATCGCTCAATAAAAAAAACATTGCCATTTTATTATCACAGTGATTCTGATTGTAAATAAAGAAATTTATTCCATTATCATACGAATCATTTATTTTAAAATCAACAATCATTATATTCCTTCTGATTTAAAAATTTTACGGTATTTTTCTCCCATCACTTCATAATTCATATTGAATTTTTTTGGCATTGATGAGATAATTGTTTCATTACGATATGGTGAATTTTTAGGAGTTGCCCATCTACGGGTTTCTTTCATCCAATTATAGAATTGCACATAAGCATTTGCCTTTTGAGTGTATCTATCAGTATCAACATTCAATCCCCATTTCTTAATCAACTTAACTGATCTCTTTTCATTATCCAATTCCAAATCTCTACTATGGCTTAAATACTTTTCTATGTTTCTGATATTCTTACCTCCCAACCATTCATCTACTTTTGGCATTGCAATCATACACTTTTGCCACAACTCTATATTTTCTACCCATTGTGTCAAATGAGAATATTCATGTGCCAGAATTTCAATCCAATCTTTTCTATTTAGCGCAGAAACTAATTCGGGTTTTGTTTCATCAAACCAACCACTACATTTTATGTTACCACTAAGAATCACATAGTTTACATTTCGTAATGAGCATTTAACTCCATATTTTTTACACTCATCTTTTACAAATTGTATAAACTCTAATTCTTTTTTAGTCTTTTTAATCATAGATAGGAGTATAAGAAAAGAGGGGATTTCTCCCCCCAATTCCGAGTTATGAAAATTTTACCAAACAATAGTTTCTTCGCTTTCAACCTTTTCATCTTTCAATTCGTTGAAGAGATTTTGATCGGTTGTTTTTACATATTTCTGAACCAACTGCTTCACATAAGTTCGCTCACTTTCCAAACCACCATCATTAGAGAAGAAAGGTAAGATAGCAACCTCTGCGGCTTCCATCAGAGAGAACCCATCATAAATCAACCCTGCCATCTCAACTGAAGCTCGCGTTGAAATCATATTACTCAATTTAGCAACCTCAGAACGGCTCACCTCTCTTGTGTTGTGAGCAATTTCACCAATAGCCTTTAGGTCATCTTCATTTACTTCAGGATACATTTTCTTTAGGAGAGTGAATTCCTCATCACTATTAAGAACGTCCATCTCAATCGTAACGAAACGGTCTAAGATAGCTCTATCCAACACCCTAGTCGCGGTATATTCATTACCTATGTTTGCGGTAGCGATGAAAGTAACACCTTCAGCAACCTTAACAATTGGAGAGCCTTCTGCCTCATCCAATCGTAAGTAGCGTTGATTTTGGTCTAACACTGTCATTAAGATGTTCCAAGCATCAGGGTGCGCTCTACTCAACTCATCCAATAGGATAATTGCGTTAGGAGTTTTAATTGCCTTAACGAAAGCCGATTCAGAGAAGTAAGTACCCGTCTCTTTGTTGAATTGGGTATTACCAACCAAAGTAGCACGCGGGTCTTGTGTAGAACCTAAGTTGAAGTAGAAATCAGGTCGTTGCAATTGGGTAACTAAGAATTTAGCCGCCATAGTTTTACCACAACCTGCAGGCCCCGTCATCATAATGTTTTTACCTCTAACAGCTGAACGAATCAGATACTTCCATTTGATGTCTTTGATAATCAAATTATCTGGCTTTAATTTAATTGAATCTTCGTGAATGATACGAAGTAATTCAGAGTGCTCATTAGAAGCCTCTATATTTACCTCACCATTTTCTTTCAATGGTTTTACTAGCATATTGTATTCCTTCATTTCAACAAGTCGAAATGAATTATTACCTTTGGTATTCACATAACCCCTAATGGCCTTACCATTTTCACCTGCTTCACGTCTCATTACAGAACCAACAAATGTATTGGAAAACTGACCATCGGTATCAACCAAAAGGTATCGATTACCAACCTTTTCAATTTTGTAGATTTCATTAGTGAAACCTGCTTCATAAACTTTTTCTGATTTTTTCATAACTCTATTTTTATGTTTAACTCTCAAACTGATTACATAGTAAAACTACGAAATAATTCTGAATTTTCCAAGCAATTTATCAATTATTTTGAAAATTTTTTCATTGAGAATCAATGACTTATAGCCATTGATAATCAATTACTTAGAAAGGAACATTTTGTTAAGTGTGGCGGTTACTTCACCGATTGAGTTGATGTTGATAAATTTAGCATCAGCACCATACATTGTTTTAAATTTGATTTTAGAACCCTCAGAATAATAATCGCCATCTGAAACGAAGTAAGAAAGGACTCCGATACCATTTGCTTTAATCTTATTAACCTGCTTCTTAGTGTGCTCACACGCTGCCATTCCACCATATTGAATGTTTTTATTTGAGAAAGTAGGCTCTCCATCGGAAATGTTTACAAAGAATGAATCCATATCATTAGATGCCGGAACAATCATTTTTTGAATCGCCTCAAAGGTCAATCCTTCTGGTGTAGTACCACATTCTCTAAGATAAGGGAAGATACTTTTAATTTTCTGGAAAGAATCTTTTCTACTATCGTAAGCGAAAACTATTACTGGTAAATCATTATCTGAATATCGGAATGTGATTTGCAATTCTAAGTTTGAAATCATTGAAGTTGCTTTTGCGAGAGCGATTGCGTTAATCATCGTCTCTCTCCACTTTCTACCACCCATAGAACCACTAGCATCAATTGATAAGTGAATGTTAGCTTTCTTAAATTTATCCACAAATGTTTGAGAGAAAACATTCTCATTATCAAACCCTAAAGTGGCAATCATTCTACCATCAATCTTACCATTTTTCTGGCGATTAAAGATGGTGTTACGGGATTCGTTACGAACTTGTAACTTCTTACCCATTATTGTACCCATCATTTCAGCCTTAGTGAAATCATCTGATTTAATTACTTGCATCAAATTCTTTTTACCAGTCTTCCAATCAGAGTAAGCGTAAGCCATACCGAACCCATCATCTTCCAACATTTTTTTGGTTAGATTTTTTAGAACAATCACATCACATCCTTTTGAATTGTGAATCCCTTCTCCAACGTGCACAATCTCAGCACCTTGTGATTCTACTGAAGAAATTTCATTCTCTAAAGATTTAGTGATTTTCTTTTTTCTAACATCACCATCTAAAAATTCTTTTTGTTGTTTGATGATTTTGTTTAATTTCTTCAAAGTGCTATCTGAAAGAGAATTGCTTGATTTACCTTCAGATGAATCACTTTCACCTTCAGTAGATTCCCCATCAGATTCACTATCCATACTTTCACCACCATCAGCATTTGAATTCATTGAAGGGCCATTTGAAGAAGGGGTTTCGCTTTCATCACCTTTCATATCACCGGCATCACCATCTTGTTGTTGCCCATCATCACCCTCTTCTGATTCACCCTGTTGGTTAGATTGATTGTTGTTATTTTGAGATTCAACAACATCTATATGGTTGAAGATAACATTTGCTATATCTAATGCTACAAGCAATGCATCGTTTGAATTTTTCAACCTATCAATGTTTTTCAAATCTAGTAGAGAATAAATTTCTCGTAAACCTTTTAGAGAAGTTAAATCAGATTTTTTGTTCATTAGATTAATTAATCGGAACATATAAGATTCACAATTCTCTTTTTTGAAATCATCACTTTCCAAACCCTTTTCAATAGTTTTATCACCGAAATAATGTTCGTAAAGTTTTAGGTAATACTCTCTATAACCAGGTGCGTTTTTGTAAATGAAGTTATCAATACGTCTATCTTCAACGATATTATCTAAATTCTTAACCATATCAATAACCTGCCACTTACCTAAGTTTTTAGTAGCCGCTAATTCAAATAGATAATTTGGAATTCTACTTTCCAAATTTCTAAGAATTTCAAAATCTGAAAGTAAAATGTGAGAACCTTCGTGCAAAGCCAAACCTACACCAATATCAAACTTTTCAGGTTTATCAATATCACCACTAATTACCACACTTTTACCATCGGTATAAGAGTTGTTAGTAGCAAAGGTAACTGGAATGTTTTTTCCAGTAGCAATAGAAACGAAGTTTGCAATTGCCTTACGAGCAGAAGATAATCGATACTTCTTAATGGTATCAACGCTCTTTTCGGATAACGATGAGAAAACGATATCCTCATCAAAATCATGTTCCTCTAACCAGAAGGAGGAGTGGTAGTTTGTGTATTTTTTCATAACTCTCTAACTTTATATCACTAAATTATGAAAAATAATTGAAAAAAACAAGCTTTTTCTAAAAAATTTTGTGATTGAAAATCAATTAGTTATGTATGAGATTATTTAAAAATGTGTTTTCTTTGTAATACTTGTCAATTATTCTTAAATTATGTTGAGCCAATTCGTATAATTTATTGAGTAACTTTTCATATTTTGATTCATCCATTTTACATATTTCTTGCGCTAAACAAATTACATCATCTGACATTTTTTGAAAGATTTCAGTATTGTAATTAGCAAATCCATATTTTTTTAAAAAAATTTCAACATTTGATGAAAGATGTAAAAAAGGTTTTCCTATATTCAAAAGATCTATGGTCTTTTCAGTAATCAAATAATTCATAGTATTTAAAATACCACAATCTTTTTCCCTAGCAGTTTCATAATAAAAAGAAACATCCGAACTAAATGTATTATTAAATAATTTGTTTACTGGCCAAACACCATATCCCGCAGTCGCGGTTCTTAATTCATCAAAACTAAAAAATCGTTTTTCAACTTTTTCAAATTCTAAAAATGTTGATAACATATTAGATTTTTCAAAAAAATTCTTTACATCATTATAATAATTTACATCATTAAAAAATCCACCATGTGCAGAAATCTTTATCTTCTCCTCTTTTCTTAAGTGTTGAGTCATTTTTAAAAATAACTGCACTCTATTTTCTTTTTTTACTTCTCTAAATGAATAATCGATTCTGAAATTTTTTCTTCTTATGCTATCAAATAAATCTCTCGCCTTAAAATGATAGACTCCCCAATTTTCATTGTGATTATTCATATTCATCACCAATGATAAATCAAGAATTTGATTTGGTGATTCAAATATATTACTGCCTAAAAATATCAGGTTTGGAAATCTTTTATATGCCCAATCAATTTTATTTGGAGAAATTGAATCTATATAAGCTTCTGGCCATCTATTTGTGATAAAAGGATCTGCTATATTAAAATCAATCGGTTCAATAAAAAAATATATTACATTTATATTATTTGGGTGAAAATAATTTAAATCATCAATTATTACATAATCAAATTCTTTTGCATCATTTTCATTAATTGCCTGTTTATTAAAAATGGTTATGCCATAATTTTTTAAAGAACCAATTATTGACTCTTTAAGATGTGGAATATAAATTTTATTTTCAATTAAAGGAGAATTGTTGAGTAAAGGAGCTAAAAATTTTTCCTCAACATTTATGAGTATTTTTTTCATTAAATAACATATTAGGAATAAGCAATCTTAATCTTCGTAATCCCCAAACTGCTCTTCCATTTCAATTTTTTCATACAACTCTTCTAATTTGCCAATTGCATGCTGAACTAATGACCAATCCTCAGAATCTACTGCATCTTCTAATGCTATTAAAATTTTGTTTAGTTTATCTAACATAATAATTTTATTTTTGATATAAGTATATATTACAAAAATAAAAAAAATGGCTATTTTTTTAATAGCCATTTTTAAATTATCTTTTAATTATTTTTTTAGTTTAATTTTCCAATAAACACCTGCTCCAATATAAGGTGAAAGAGAACCATTAGTTCCATCAATCGTTCTATTTGCTACACCAACTCCTAATTGATATATTTTATCTTTCTTAGTTTTTAACATCACACCAGTACCAACATGTGATACTACATCTGCTTTATTAAATCCACCATCAAATCCAAAATATACTTGATTCTTAGGAAGTTCTTTTACAATTGTAGTTTCTTTGATTGTTCTTTCTTTTACTTTTGCATCAAATGTTCTACTTTCAATTCTGTTTTTAGTAATAATATCAGTAACAGCTACTGTTCCTAAATCATCAGGTAATCTAAGTGTATCTTTGTAAGTTACTTTTGCTAAGTAATCTTTAAGAATTGCTAAACTATCAACTACCTGTAATTCTTTTAATACTAATGTATCAACATCTACAATTTCATGCACTATATCTTTACCTTGCTTTGTCACAACTTTTACTTTTTCAACTTCAATAGTGTCAATTTCATGTTTAATTACTTCATACTTTTTACCATCAACTTTTATAGTTCTACCTGGTACAACTCCACCTGGATTCCAAAACTCCAATAAGAGGATAATTGCTAAAACAGCAATTGCAATGTTTTTAATGCTTAGATATTTTTTCATAGTTCAAATTTGTTTATAAATATATAATTGTATAATTTTAGGAACTTTTATTAAGTTCTTAGGAAAATACAATTTTTATTAGTTTTTTAATATATTCACAAATATATATATTAAAATAATATAATATATGTTTAATCTACTTTTTGGTATAATTGCAATTTGCAGTTCTTTTGGAATTTTTATCTCTAAAACTCAGATAGAATCTGGTGTAAAGAAACAAAGACAACACACTCAACCTTTACAATTAGATAAGGAAATTTAAAGTATCATTCTACTTCCTATCATAATCATGTGGGTAGCTCTTATACCTTCCATTGTATTTACATTTAGTTTGTAGTTAGCACTAAATCCAAATCTTTTACTTATTTTGTAATCAAATGATGTTCCAATTAATCCGCCAAAATGTCTACTAACTAATGTAGATTTATTATATGTATCATAGTTAATTGGTGAATTCATTATGAATATCTGAGGTGATAATGTAATCTTCTTACTATACTGATAAGGTTTAGTCCAAAACACAACAGCTGATGTTGAAAGTGTTACATTAAATTTATCTTCCGCATTTTTGAGTAGTAAAGTAATCATACCCACATTATATCCATAAGTTCCCCACTTTGGATGTGGTTTAATCCAAGTATATCCTAATAATCCCATCCAATTCCCTTTGAGATATGCAGCGGTTGATGAATAGGAACTAATTGAATTTAACTTACCTTCTTTAAAATCCATCTTTGTTGTTCCAGTACTTAATGCAAATTGATTAAGAGTACTCCAAACCATTAAGTTAGCACTGTATGATTTATCACCCATTAAAGAAGATTTAGAAACACCTACTGAAGCTATTGTGCTAAATTTACCCTCTTGATCATCTGCTATTGTTAAATCAGATGCCACTAATAGAGGATTTAAGTTTTGTTGTTTTTTCTTTTCCTCTTTCTTTTCTTCCTTTTTTTCTTCCTTCTTTTCTTCTTTCTTTTCTTCAGATTTCTTTTCTTCCTTTTTCTCTTCAGATTTAGATTCTTCTTTCTTTTCCTCACTCTTACTTTCGGACTTAGATTCCTCTTTAGATTCAGATTTACTTTCCGATTTACTCTCTGATTTTGTTTCAGATTTAGTTTCACTCTTTTGCTCCGATGATGAACCACCACTCTTATTATCGGATGATGAAGAAGATGACGAACTAGATGAAGAACTACTACCGCTACTATTAGATGATGAACCACTACTTGCTGGCGGAGCTGAAGATGTGGATGATGATGAAGGAGGTGGAGTTGATGTGGTTGAACTTGCTGCGGTGGAAGCAGATGAACTTGCTGCTGAACTTGCTGATGAAGAAGCCGCTGAACTTGCTGCACCACTTGCTGCCGATGAAGCTGCTGAACTTGCCGCACTACTCGCAGCGGATGAAGCAGCTGAACTAGCTGCTTGTGATGCAGCTGCTGATGCCGCCTGTGATGCGGCCTGTTGTACTGCTTGCTGAACGGTTTGTTGAACTACCACATTTGTAGGGCAACTCATTTGTTGATACTTTAATAGAGTGGCCTGAATCCAAATTTGAGTTGCTCCACTTTGTACTTCAAATGGAGTAAATGTTCTTACTTCGTTGTAAAAAGAAACAACTGCATTACCATTGATAAATGTGGTTGTTGCTATCTTCGTTTCTCCTGTACATTTATCAACATAAGTTTGTGTATAAGTTTGTCCATTAGCTTTCCAACTTATACCTATAACAAATATTATTCCAATAAGTGCCTTAAATAATTTCAAAAAGTTATTGTTTACTAGAAATTTAATCCTAATCCAAATTGAGAATAACCTCTTATTGGATCACTATCTAATTTCAAAGTAAAGTTTTTGAAATCTCTCATTGCACCAATTTTTATTGATGTAAACTCGGAGTATGATTTAGGAAATGTAATCTCTCCTATTGCATCCTTGCCTCTAAATAAAACTCTTTCACTGCCAAAACCTATCATTGCATGAACACCAGTTCTTCCAAATCTTTTACCTGCTCCCAAATATAAACTTCTATTTTTTACTAAATCTTTTATTAAAGGAAAATCAACTTTATCAATTGTTCCATAAGGGAAATAGGTAGAACGATCTATTTCAAATGAAGAGTTAAAATCCATTACAAAATACCCTTTATTACCTATTGTAAAAAATCCTCCAAATTGATTATCAGTTGTTTTATGTAAACCAAAACTAATTATTGGCTTCTTTCCTCTAATCGTATCTCTCTTCCCATCTTCGTAAACATAAATTCTTTGTGGCTGACGATATCCCCAATCATTCCAATACCAAGAAGGTTGCCAATAATTCCAACCAAATGCAGGTGCTCCCCACATACCCCATCTATTCCATCCCCAACCCCAATCGTTCCATAACCAAGGGTTATTGTTAATTATTATATTCGAACCTGGTTTTGTTTGTGATGGTCTATTAAATTCTCTCGGCCCATCGTTTCTCCACACACTCACATCACTTCTTTGTCCTTGTATCGATGGTGCACTTCTCTGAGTTTGAGGTGCGCTATTTCTCCAACTACTTACTTGTGAAAGTCCCACCAAAGGTAGTAACATCATTAAGAATAAAATCTTTTTCATATTTCCTCCTTTTTTTAGTTACATATAAATATAAAAAAAGGGAGTATTCACTCCCCTCTTTTTTAGTTTCCCTTTGTCGGAAATCTAGTCCAACCATTACTCCATATCGGTTTATCTAATTCAGGTATTACCACATCAATTTCTTTATTTCCTTTTGAAAGTGCCAATGTTTTTAGTTGCTCACTTGTCAAAATTGTAGTTGCTCTACTGATAAAGTTTAGTGAAGGATTAAATGTTCCTATCGAATTATTTTCAAATACTGAAACTCCATCTTTCACAAATCCTGCAGTTTCATTGCTTTCCAAACTTAATCCACCTTTCATCCATCCCCAAATTACACTATTCTTCATAGTGAATTGAGTTCCTCTTCTAAACCTCAATCCTAAATTATGGTTTGCTAATGCAGATGAATTATTTGGGCCAATCAAAATCATATTGTAAAGTTTTGGATGTGTATATGGTTGTGCGGGTGAGCCCGTTCCATCGTTATCACATTCTACACCATTTCCAGCATCACCATTATCTACAAATTGTGGGTCTCTCTTTGCTACACCATTTGTGATTGTCCCATTGTATCCAAAATCAAAATCAAAATCATCATCAGCAGTTGCGTAAGCGTATAAGTTTTTTGCATTTACAGTTCCACCAAAAAATTCGAATGCATCATCGTTAGCGTAAATAGTTTGAACATTTTCAATGATTGTTCCACTACCAACCGCACCTAATGTTAGTGCGTTAATTTCAGAGTTTGGTAATGCCGCAACTCCTGCATATTCTATTCTTACATATTTCAAAACACCACTATTATCATTAGGTAATTCTCCACCATATACTCTACCTATACCACCTTCAATTGTTGGATAGGTAGTTCTATTTGTTGGTGCTAATCCTAAAATTACAATACCACCCCAATCACCAGGTGCCTTTTCACCATCTGGTTTCCCAGAAGTAAATACAATTGGTTTGGTTGGAGTTCCTTCCGCAATAATTTGTGCACCTCTTTCAATTACTAATGCTCCCTTTTCTGCAATATCTGATACAATTTTAGTTCCTGGTTGAATTACCAATTTAGAACCATTTGTAATATAAACATATCCTTTTAATGTCCAAACCTTATCTGGTGTTAAGGTAATTGTTTCCATATAAGTTCCGTTTAATGTAGTAGAAAGTGGAACATTGATTGGTGGTTCTATTTCTTCTTTTAAGCAACCAAATAGACCAAATACCATAAGTAATAATGCTAATTTTTTCATAATGATAAATTTAATGTTATTGAAATTGTTTGTTCGTTGTTTGTTTTTATAAGATTTCTTTTTGTTTGTAACTTTTGGTAATAGATTGATGGTTGTGCAAATACATCACTAACCGCCAATTTTATTTCTCCATTTTTTATTTTATGTAGAAACACTATATCTAACACATTTCGAGAGTTTTCAAAAATATCAGGATATCCTTGAAATCCTACGGCTGATATTCTATCACCGACTCTGTTATACGAGATATTAAAAGTGTTGGAATTTTTATGTAGATTTAGGCCACTATTGATAACATAATTTGATTGACCTTGTAACTTTCTTGTTACACCATTCACATTTACTTCAGAATTCATTACCGATGTGTTTG
>JACCDO012185498.1_pt1 | contig 18719 bp, 16 predicted proteins | sample 7446101 | NCBI WGS metagenome assembly JACCDO01 (sample SAMN15323440, study PRJNA562643) | freshwater metagenome | isolation source: river surface water | place: USA:Blue River Watershed | collected 2017-08-16 | reverse complement strand
TCACCCCACTGCTTTCGGCCTCTACCCATATCGTTCCTGATAGCACTCGGACTAGAAAACTCCTTCTGAATGCCATTGAAATCAGGAAACTGATTGGCAAGGTCGAGCAAAAGGGCTATACCCTCGTGCCACTCAACCTGCATTTCTCCAAAGGAAATGTGAAGTGTGAGATTGGCCTAGCTAGAGGCAAAAAACAGCATGACAAGCGCGCAGCTACTAAAGAACGTGAGTGGGAAGTCCAAAAAGGACGTATTGCTAGAGGCGATTTAAACGCTTAAAACCCCAAAAACTGGGTTAGACTGCCCCCAGGGCTAATATCTGAGCATCCATGCACTTATATGGTGCGTTACAGCACCAAGCTGCTTCAAATCACTCAATTTAACCCCCGCAAAGGCATTAGTTTGATAACTATGAAATTGCCTTTTGATGAAATGCTCGACGCCGCTGGCAAAGCGCGTCCCCACTACCAAATTTTCCACAATTGGTTAAAGCAGCAAAGTGACACCCTGATGGGTCTAAAGCGAGCTGAAGCTGACCTCATCTTTAGACGAGTGGGAATTACCTTCGCGGTCTATGGTGATGACTTAGGTTCTGAGAGAACCATTCCCTTTGATCAAGTGCCACGTATTTTTACTGCCAAAGAGTGGGAACAGTTAGAAGCGGGATTGCGTCAGCGAGTTAAAGCACTCAATCGTTTTATCTACGACATTTACCATGATGAAGACATCATCAAAGCCGGCATTGTTCCAGCAGAACAAATTTTTAATAATGCGCAGTATCGGCCCGAGATGCGAAATGTCAGTGTGCCACGCGATATCTACGCACAGATTGCAGGTATTGATATCGTGCGTGCTGGTGAGGGCGAATTCTATGTTCTAGAAGATAACTTACGAGTACCTTCTGGTGTTTCTTATATGGTTGAAGATCGCAAAATGATGATGCGTCTCTTTCCCGATCTCTTTCAAAAATATCGAGTTGCTCCAGTTGAGCATTACCCTGATTTACTGTTGGAATGCCTCAAGTCTGTAAAACCAGATGATGTAAAGAAACCGAACGTAGTTGTTCTCACGCCAGGCATGTACAACTCAGCCTATTTTGAGCACAGCTATCTGGCCCAACAAATGGGAGTTGAACTGGTTGAAGGCAAGGACTTGTTTGTTAAGAACGAGCAGGTCTTTATGCGCACTACCCAGGGCCCTGAGCGCGTGGATGTGATCTATCGCCGTGTTGATGACGACTTCTTAGATCCCCTAGCCTTTCGTTCCGACTCTACTTTGGGAGTTGCTGGATTGCTTTCCGCATATCGCGCAGGCAATGTCACCCTGGCCAATGCTATTGGTACGGGTATCGCCGATGACAAATCAATCTACCCTTATGTTCCAGAAATGATTGAGTTTTATCTTGGTGAAAAGCCCATCCTCAATAACGTTCCCACATTCCAATGCCGTAAACCGGATGACTTAGCTTATACGCTCGCCAATCTAGAAAAGCTAGTCGTGAAGTTAACCCATGGTGCTGGCGGTTACGGCATGTTAGTTGGTCCAGCCTCCACCAAAGCAGAGATAGAAGAATTTAGAACACATCTAATAGCTAATCCAGATAAATACATTGCCCAACCCACGCTCGCTCTTTCAACCTGTCCTACCTTTGTGGAGTCAGGTGTAGCCCCAAGACATATCGATTTAAGGCCTTTCGTTCTCTCAGGCAAAACCATCAAGATGGTGCCAGGTGGATTGACCAGGGTTGCACTTAAAGAAGGCTCTTTAGTAGTGAACTCCTCCCAAGGTGGTGGAACTAAAGATACCTGGGTCTTGGAAGAGTGAGCGAAGAGCATGGGGAATAAGAAAAAATGTTAAGTCGTACCGCTGATTGCCTCTATTGGATGGCCCGCTATACCGAGCGTGCAGAGAATACCGCTCGGATGTTGGATGTTAATCATCAGACCTCCTTACTACCTCAACCTGCTGAATTTTTAGAGCAGAGCTGGAAGAAGCTATTAACAATCTCCAAACTAGAAGATGCTTTCTTAAGTAAATATGATGTGGTGAATCGCGAGAATGTATTGGACTTCATGATTTATGAAACCAGCAATCCCTCCAGCATTGTTTCTTGCCTATTTGCAGCGCGTGAAAATGCCCGGGTCATCCGCGGCAAGATCACTTCTGAGGTATGGGAAACACAAAATACCACTTGGCTTGAGCTGCAACGCATTTTGGAGGCCCGAAATCAAGCTGATCCTAGCCGCTTACTAGAGTGGGTGAAGCACCGTTGCCACCTTTTTCGGGGCGTGTTGTATGGCACGATGCTCAAAAATGAAGCTTTCTACTTCATTAGCATCGGCACACTCCTAGAAAGAGCGGATAACACTGGGCGCATTCTAGAAACGAAGTATGAAGTCCAAGACTCCCTTAAGGTCATTCGCTCTAAAAAGAAAGGTGAAGAAGGCACTGATGGTGAGTTCTTTGATTTCTATCACTGGGCTGCCCTACTTCGCTCGGTATCCGCCTTTGAAATTTACCGACAAATTTATTCTGATCAAGTGACACCTAAACAAGTGGCAAAGTTGTTGATCTTTAATAAGCAAATGCCCCGCTCCTTGGTGTGCTGTGTAAATGAACTCATCCCCCTTATCTCTGAGGTAAAGAATCAGCAATCAAAAGAAATTGAAAGATTATTGGGCAAACTCAAAGCAAGCTTGGACTATTCCGATATTGATGAAGTTTTTGAGCAAGGTCTAGAGGAATTTATTGAAGCCTTTTTGGAGCGCATCAACCACATTGCAGATGAATTTAGTAATGCCTATCTGATCCCATTAGCTGTCGCCTAAGAAACCATAAAGACTATATGTATTTGAAGATTCGCCACCGCACTGAGTATCGCTATGAAACGCCAGTGCGCTACTCCATTCAAGAATTACGCCTGACCCCGCCTACAACGGCTGGCCAGCAAGTGGATAAATGGAAAATCAGTACTCCGATTAAAGCCTCAAACTCTATTGATAGCTTTGGCAATCTTTGTAGTGTTTTTGTCCAAGAGAGTCCCTATACGGCAATGATGATTGAGGCAGAAGGTGAAGTGCACACTGAAGATGCCTTTGAGTTTATTGATGATGCCAACGCAGTTTCCCCTTTTTATCTTTTACAGCAAACCAACTTAACTGAGCCTACCGCCGAGATGCTCGATTATTTTTCATATAGCTTGCCAAAGAAAAATACCGTCGATGAAGTGATTAAGCTGGCTGAAGCAGTTCAGGGGTTGATTGTGTATACGCCTGGTCAAACCAATTTTGCAACAACTGCTGCGCAATCATTCGCCCTTAAATCTGGTGTTTGCCAAGATCATGCACACATCATGCTTGCACTATGCAGAGCTTCTAATATTCCCGCCCGCTACGTCAGCGGCTACTTCTTTGCAGAAGAGTCCCCAAATCTCGCAAGCCATGCCTGGATTGATTTTTGCAGTGATATTGATAAGGGAATCTGGACTAGCGTAGACATTACCCACGCATGCCTGATTGATTCACGCCATATTCGCCTAGCCATTGGCCGTGATTACTACTCTGCAGCCCCTGTTAAAGGGGTGCGCTCCGGTGGTGGTGGCGAAGAGCTCAGCGCCAATATCTCTATTTCGCGCTTGCTCTAGGGTGATGGTGGCCTAATTAAGAGATAATTCGAGGAAATAAATTAAAAGGTGTTGGTATGACGTATTGCGTTGGGCTTTGCTTAAAAGATGGTCTAGTATTTCTCTCTGATACGCGCACCAATGCTGGCGTCGATCAAATTGGCACCTTTAGAAAGATGACCTTATTTCAAAATAAGGATCGCTTTTTCACCCTCATGAGCGCTGGAAATTTAGCTGTCACTCAAGCTGTTAAAGAAATCCTGCTCCAAGGTCAATTATTAAACGGTGAGAGCCTTTGGACGGCCAAGAACTCACATGATGCTGCTGTTGTAGTGGGTGATGCTGTCAAGCAAGTATATGATCGCGATCATATTGCCCTTGAAAAAGCTGGTATTGACTTCAATTGCAATTTGATTTTTGGTGGCCAGATTAAAGGCGAGAGACCACGTCTATTCAATATCTACTCTGCTGGCAACTTTATTGAAGCGACCCCTGAAACCTGTTATTTCCAGATTGGTGAATCCAAATATGGTAAGCCGATCTTAGATCGAGTAGTGAACTTCTCTACGCCTCTCAATCTAGCTACAAAATGCGCTTTGATCTCGATGGATTCCACCTTAAACAGCAACATCTCTGTTGGGCTGCCATTAGACTTATTAGTGTATGAGAAGAACTCTTTAAAGCCCAGCAAGCTGGTGACCCTAGATGAATCTAATCCTTACTTTCAGATGATTCATCAACTATGGGGCGAAAAGTTACGTTCCGCATTTAACTCTATTGCAGAGCCTAGCTGGAGTGGTGCTAACAAATCAAGTGCGATCTCTGCACCGGCCAAAAGAATGAATGCAGTACCGATTCATCATCAGCCGCCAAAAACAAAAGCGGCCAAATCCCAAGCGGCGGTGAAAGCCGCCAAGCCAGTCAAAAAAGTAACAGCAAAGAAAAAAGCCTAGAACGAATCTAGGCTTTTTTGCGATGTTGAAGTATTGTTTACTTCTTACCCAACATCTCCCAAGTTGCAACTACGCTATCTGGATTTAAAGAAATTGAAGTAATACCTTTCTCCACCAACCAGCGTGCAAAGTCTGGATGATCTGAAGGACCTTGACCACAAATACCAACATACTTGTTTTGCTTACGGCAGGCATCAATCGAGCGAGCAATCATGAACTCCACTGCTGGATCGCGCTCATCAAAGTCAATTGCTAACAATTCCATACCGGAGTCACGATCTAAACCAAGAGTTAACTGAGTCATATCGTTAGAACCAATTGAGAAACCATCAAAGTACTCAAGGAATTGATCCGCCAGGATGGCATTGGAAGGAATCTCGCACATCATAATGAGGCGTAGGCCATTCACACCACGCTTGAGACCTAACTTCTCCATCATGTCGATCACGCGCTTGGCTTGGTTAATAGTGCGTACAAACGGCACCATAATTTCTACGTTATCTAGCCCCATATCCTCACGAACGCGCTTCATCGCTGCACACTCAAGCGCAAAGGCCTCACCGAAGTCTGCTGAAACGTAACGTGATGCGCCACGGAAACCTAACATTGGGTTTTCTTCATCTGGCTCGTAACGTGAACCGCCAATCAATTTCTTGTATTCGTTCGATTTAAAGTCGGACAAACGTACGATGACAGGCTTTGGATAGAAAGCAGCTGCAATCGTAGCGACACCTTCAACCAATTTATCTTCATAGAACTGGCGTGGGCTTGCATAACCGCGTGCCACGCTCTCTACTGCCCGCTTCAAATCAGGATCAATATTCGGGTACTCAAGTACTGCACGTGGATGTACGCCAATATAGTTATTGATAATGAACTCAAGACGAGCTAAGCCTACGCCTGCATTTGGAATTTGACAGAAATCGAATGCCAATTGAGGATTACCAATATTCATCGTGATCTTCACCGGAATTTCTGGCAAAACACCGCGTGAGACCTCTGTAACTTCGGTTTCGATCAAGCCATCGTAGATATGACCTTCATCACCCTCAGCACATGACACAGTGACTACCATGCCATCTTGTAAATGCTCAGTCGCATCACCACAACCCACAACTGCAGGAACACCTAACTCACGCGCAATAATGGCTGCGTGACATGTACGGCCACCGCGATTGGTAACAATCGCAGAAGCGCGTTTCATCACCGGCTCCCAGTTTGGATCCGTCATATCAGCTACCAGTACATCACCCGGCTGCACACGATCCATCTCGCTTGGATCACGAATGATGCGCACAGGACCTGCGCCAATCTTTTGGCCAATCGCACGTCCCTTAGCTAAAACCTTAGAGCTACCCTTAAGTTTGTAGCGCATCTCAACCTGGCCTGCAGCCTGACTCTTCACTGTCTCAGGACGGGCTTGGAGAATATAGATACGGCCATCTTGACCATCTTTTCCCCACTCGATATCCATTGGACGTCCGTAGTGCTTTTCAATGATGACGGCATACTTAGCCAACTCAGTAATATCTGCATCTTCCAATGAAAAACGATTGCGCTTTTCTGGACTGACATCGACGGTCTGTACTTTTTCTGCTGAGCCTTTAGGTGCAAACTGCATCTGAATCAACTTAGAACCCAAAGAGCGGCGAATGATGGCCTTCTTATCTTGAGCCAAGGTAGTTTTAAAAACATAAAACTCATCCGGATTTACAGCACCCTGTACCACTGTCTCGCCCAAGCCATAACTTGAGGTAATGAATACGACGTCTTCAAACCCAGACTCTGTATCCAAGGTAAACATCACACCAGCAGCCCCTAAATCGGAACGCACCATACGCTGGATACCAGCAGAAAGGGCAACCTCAGCGTGGGCAAAGCCCTTATGAACGCGATATGAAATAGCGCGATCGTTATACAAGGAAGCAAATACTTCACGAATCTTTTTGAGAACGTCATCAATACCCTCAACGTTCAAGAAGGTTTCCTGCTGTCCAGCAAAAGAAGCATCAGGTAAGTCTTCGGCAGTAGCAGAAGAACGCACAGCAAATGATCCTTTGCCAGAATCATCCAATACTGCAAATGCCTTACGAATCTCTTCATCTAACTTTGGCTGAAACGGAGCAGTTTCAATCCAATTGCGAATTTCTGCACCAGCCACAGCTAATGCACGAACATCATCGATGTTGAGATTTTCTAAACGCTGTTGAATGCGTTCAGTCAAATTGTTATGTTTTAAGAAGTCTCTAAATGCCAATGCGGTGGTCGCAAAACCAGTTGGCACTCGCACACCAGTTGAAGCCAATTGAGAAATCATTTCGCCTAAGGATGCATTCTTACCACCCACTGACTCAACATCCGTCATACGGAGTTGCTCAAAAGGCAAAACATAGGCATCTGCCATACTGCTATTTAGTTGCTGTTGGTTGGACATAAAATACTCTCTAAAGATAAGGAAACTGGTCAAGCCGCCGCATAAAATACGGCATACTTCAATTAATATCTATTGTAGTGCTGACCTAGACTGATAAACCAATCCCATGTCCACCCAAACCCGCATTGTTTTTATTGTTTCTGACGGTACTGGTATTACCGCAGAGAACTTCAGCCAGTCGATTTTGGCTCAATTTGAGGCCAGTTTTAAGCACATTCGGGTGCCATTCGTAGACAGCGTCGAAAAGGCGCACGATGCGGTTAGCAGCATTAATCAAGCGGCCAGTAAATATGGGGTTCAGCCCATTGTTTTCACTACTTTGGTGAATTCTGAACTCAATTCGATTGTTACCAAAGCCAATGGCCTGATTTTGGATATGTTTCAGACCTTTGTGGCGCCCCTAGAGGAAGCTTTAGGCATTAAATCGACCCATGCCATGAACCGACTTCACCATAATGCGGATACCGAGGCTTATAAAAACCGCATTGAGGCCATTAACTACTCCCTTGCCCACGACGATGGCCAGTCCAACCAAAATCTGGCTGATGCAGACGTCATTTTGGTCGGCATCTCTCGTGTAGGCAAAACGCCGACTAGTCTTTATTTGGCAATGCAATATGGCCTCAAAGCAGCCAACTATCCCCTAATCCCTGAAGACTTTGAGCGCAGAAAACTGCCTTCAGATCTAGCACCGTTCCGCAATAAGATTTTCGGACTCATGATTGATGCTGAGCGCCTCTCGGAGATCCGCAATGAGCGTCGCCCTGGAAGTAATTATGCCAAGTTGGAAAATTGCCGCTATGAAATTAATGAGGCCACGGACATGATGAAAAAAGAATCGATTCCATGGGTAGTAACCACCAGCAAATCAATCGAGGAAATCGCTACCACCGTCCTACAAGCGATTAAATCCGATAAGACAATCTTGGGCTAAACCTGAGGCCTATCCTCGCCTAACGCGCATAGTCTCAAATAAACAAAGGGCTGCTGCAGTAGAAACATTCAGCGACTCTACCCGCGGGTCAATTGGTATCGAAACTCCCTTGGCCTGCATCATTAAATCTTCTGAAACGCCCTGACCTTCACTTCCCATTACCCAAGCCACAGGATGTAATAAATCCTGCTGCATGTCATAGAGTTCATTTGAGGCATCTGCACTAGCAGCTAATAATGGTGCAGTAATGGCACTTAAAACCTGCTGATTTGACCAGCCCTCATACAGATCCAGCAATTGATGAGCCCCCATACCGGCACGTAAAACTTTACTTGACCATAAATGGGCACATCCCGATAAGGCAATCACCTGAGTAAAGCCAGCTGCAGCAGCCGTGCGGAGTATTGAGCCAACATTACCAGCATCCTGAATGCGATCCAAAATTAAGACATCTCCAGGCAAAGTCGCAATCGATTGAGATGGACTTAAACAAGATTTTGGTAAATCGAGCAAGCCGGCAATGTGAGGTGCATTAACAAGATCACTCAATAAATCCCAAAGACTACTATCCAATTGATAAACGCGAGTATCTGGACAGCTTTCTAAATGGGAGTAAACAGCTTGTGCAATCTCTTCATTTTGAAGGCCGACTTCTGAAGTAAATAAAATCTTTAATGCAGGATCACCCACCCATGTTTGCACAAGATGAATTCCCTCGAGCAATGCTTGCCCTCGAGCAAGACGTGCTTTTTGTCCTTTTGAGCCCGTTGCCTGCAATAGGCGAATTTCTTTAAAGAGAGGATTTTCCTTAGAGCTAATCAGATCAAAACTCATAGTGCCTCCAACACCTTGCGTACCGGCGCGAAACTACGACGGTGCTCATCACAGACTCCAAAGGCTTTGAGTGCTGCAAAATGCGCCTCGGTTGGATAGCCCATATGCTGGGCAAAACCATATTGAGGGTGCCGCTCATGCAAGACTTGCATTTGCCTATCTCGAGTCACTTTAGCCAAAATAGATGCCGCTGAAATAGCAGGCTCCTTAGCATCACCCTTCACAATAGCTTGTGCAGCGATGGGCAATTCCGGACAACGGTTACCATCAATAAGAGCTTGATCTGGCCAAGTACCTAAGCGAGTAGTTAAATCTTCAACAGCACGGCGCATCGCCAACATAGTTGCTTGCAAGATATTGATCTGATCAATTTCCGAGGGAGAGGCTTCACCTATTCCCCATGCTTTCGCTTTTTGCATGATTTGCTCATACAAATATTCACGTCGTGCTGGCGTGAGTTTTTTAGAATCCTTTAGACCTTCTATAGGCTGAGATGGATCAAGTACCACTGCGCCAGCAACGACAGCCCCAACCAGAGGACCACGACCGGCTTCATCAACACCACAGACCCAGATCACGCTCATTGAATTACTCGATGTTTAGGGGCGCTCGCAATAGTCTGGGCAACAGCTTGGGCAACCAATAATCCCGTTGGACGCCGTAAAGTCTCATGCATCTGCGCAAAGCGCTCTTTTAATTGAGCGACTTTAGTAGGATGATTAAGCCATTCCATAAGAGCTGCTGCTAATTTTTCAGGGGTGGCTTCATCTTGCAATAACTCTGGGACCACAAACTCACCACACAAAATATTCGGCAACCCAACATAAGGTAGATAACCTTGACGCTTCATGATCTGCGCAGTTAACCATGGCACCTTATAAGAGATCACCATAGGCTTCTTCCATAAAGCAGCCTGCAGAGTTGCAGTCCCGCTGGCTATTAAGACCACATCGGCAGATTCCAATACCTCATCAGCCCTACCCTCTAGCAAATGAATCTGAATATCAGGATTCACTCTCTTCGCTTGCTGCAAAAGTTGCTCAAGCGGCTCACGTAAGCGAGGGGTGGCAACTGGAATTAAGAAATTCAATTTCTGCCCGTGCATCTGCTTTGCAAGTAATTGCATCGTCTCAAAGAAAACTGGGGCAATGAGCTCAATCTCAGAACTGCGACTGCCAGGTAAGACTGCGATGATGATGCCCTCTAATGCATTAGCAGGAAGATCGAGTAGTGTTGATAATTGGTCGCGTGCTTTTGCTGGATTAGGTTCTAGTGGGATTTCACTAGCTAAGGGATGACCAACATAAGTAGAGGCTACACCAGCACGATCGTAGATCTCAGTCTCAAAGGGGAAAATGCAGAGCATCCGTTCAACTGCTTGTGAAATCTTTTTGATACGTCCCGCTCTCCAAGCCCAAATCGAAGGAGAAACCAAGTGCAAGGTCGGGATACCTGCCTTACGCAACTGCAACTCCACACCCAAATTGAAATCAGGCGCATCTATTCCTAAATAGACATCTGGTCTACCCTCACCCAACATATGAGCGATGAGCTCTTTGCGCAATTTCAAAATAGCGGGCAACTGTTTTATGGCCTCAACATAACCCCGAACACTCAGCGTTTCCATTGGCCAATCAGAACGCATTCCTTCGGCCTGCATGCGTGGGCCACCAATGCCGTATATCTCTAGGCCAGCCATATCCGGAATTTGATTTAATGCGCTTAATACTGGCGCAGCAAGTAAATCACCGGATGGTTCGCCAGCTACACAAGCTAACTTTGGCAAAGTCGACCTATCGTTACCGAATGATGCCGCGCGTTGAAGCGGCAATAAAGTCATGAAATTCTGCAAGCTTCTGCGCGGTAGGAGCATCAGCAGCGCTAGCGACAACCATTTTCTGAATTTCTACTTTAGCCTCTTCAAAACTGAGGCCGTCTTTGTAAAGCACTTTATAAGCTTGACGTAAAGCTGCGATAGTTTCACTGGAAAAACCGCGGCGCTTCAGGCCTTCCACATTGATGCCATGTGGTGAAGCCTTATCACCAGCAGCAATCACAAAAGGTGGAATATCTTGAACTAAAGCAGAGGCACCCCCGAGCATGGCATGCTGTCCAATGCGGACAAACTGATGCACGCCTGACATACCACCCATGATGGCCCAATCATTTACATGAACGTGACCTGCAATTTGTGCATTGCTAGAGAAAATGGTGTGATTACCGATTTGACAATCATGCGCAATATGGACATAAGCCATGATCCAGTTGTCATCACCAATCCGAGTAATCCCCACATCCTGCGAAGTACCTGTATGGATAGTTGTGAACTCACGAATGGTATTACGATCGCCAATAATCAACTGGGTTGGTTCACCGCGATACTTCATATCTTGTGGAGGTCCGCCAATAGCAGCAAAATGTGCAAAGTGATTATCTTTACCAATAGTGGTGTAGCCCTCAATGATGGTGTGTGACCCAATCTTGGTACCAGACCCAATTTTGACATTAGGGCCGATTACCGAATATGGGCCAACTTCTACATCACTAGCTAATTCTGCTTTGCTATCAATAACAGCAGATGCATGAATCCGAGTCATTACGCGCCTTTCGTACGAACCGCACAAGTAATGTTAGCCTCTGCAGCCAATTCACCATCTACTGTGGCCTGCACCTGGAATTTATAAATCCCCGCGCGTTCACGCTCTAACTTGGCAGTCATGATTAATTGATCGCCTGGCAATACTGGCTTCTTAAATCGAGCGCCATCAATACCTGCAAAGTAGTACACCGCATTCTCTTGACGCTCTTCCGAGAATGTCAACAAAGCCGCAGTCTGTGCAAGTGCTTCAATAATCAATACGCCTGGCATCACTGGAAAATCAGGAAAGTGACCCTGAAAAAAAGGTTCGTTCATAGTGACGTTTTTTAATGCAGTAATACTCTCTCGCGGAGTAATTTCCAGAACGCGATCAACTAACAAAAAAGGATAGCGATGTGGCAACAACTTTAGAATCTGATGAATATCGATTGCAATAGCTTTGCTCATAAATTACCTACTTAATAAATTAATTGGGTTGGGCGAAGTCCTAAGACTCCCTGTTTTGGTTTTTATCCAATAAACGCAAGCGTTGACGTATTTTATCTAGCCCGCGCAAGATGGCGGCATTTTTTTCCCAAGCACTATGCAGCATTGAGGGATAAACTCCTGTGAAATGCTGACCAGGCTCAGTGATAGAGCGAATAATGGAAGTATTGCCAGATACTGTAGTGCGATCGGCAATAGTCAAATGGCCGGCAAAGTTAGCCGCGCCGCCAATAATACAAAAATGTCCGATCTTCGTACTTCCGGATATTGCTGCACATCCGGCAATCACACAGCAGTTACCAATCACCACATTGTGAGCAATTTGTACTTGATTATCAATTTTGCTTCCTGAACCAATGACGGTATCGCTCATTGCACCACGATCGATTGTGCTTGAGGCACCGATTTCAACATCATTGCCGATAACAACGCGCCCAGTTTGAGGAATTTTGACCCACTCACCGCCCGTAGCTGAAAAGTCGGGGGCAAACCCAAAGCCATCAGCACCGATCACAGCACCGCTATGAATAATGCAACGCTCACCAATTTGGCTTGCATGATATATCGATACCGATGGATAAATAAGCGAATCATCTGCTATTACGCTGTCCCTAGCAATGCTGCTATTACCCAAAATAGAGACGCGCTCACCTAACTTCACTCCAGCGCCTATTTGTACAAACGGACCAATGTGACATGAAGCAGGAACAATTGCGCTTGGATCTATAGCAGCACTTGGATGAATGCCTGCTGGATATTGTGGCGCACTAGATTTAGCAAAGTGCTGTGCCATTCTGGCAAAAGTGGCATAGGGATTTTTAGAAACAAAGTAAACCCGACTTGCTGAATGTGCCTCAGGATTAGCTTGTAAAAAATCGAGGTCAGACTGACTGACAATCAAAGCCCCAGCTGAACTATCGCTTGCCTGCTGACGATAGAGGGGATTAGATAAAAAAGAAATTTGATCAGATTGCGCTCGCTCTAGTGGAGCGAGGCTATTAAATGCGAGGGAGGCCTCCCCCACCAAGCTTGCTTGAAACTGTTTGGCCAGCTCGATGGCGGTAGGCATAAAGCTTACTTGAGACTATTCAAAGCCTTGATCACATCATCAGTGATATCAGCCTTAGGACTAACGTAGGCTGCTTCTTGAACAATGACATCAAGCTTTCTTTGTTCGGCAATCTGCTTCAGAACTAAGTTTGCTTTTTCAGCGATCTTTGCACGCTCTTCAAAAGTACGCTGATTTAAATCTTCAGTAAATTCGCGTTGCTTACGTTGCAATTCACGATCCTGATCGGCCAACTCACGTTGGCGACGAATACGCTCGGCTTCATTCATTACAGCGGCATCACGATCCAGTTTTTCTGCAGCAGTCTTAATTTTTTGCGCGCTATCACGCAAATCATTCTGACGCTTAGTAAATTCATTTTGCAAACGAGTCTGCATTGCCTTAGCTAAGTTAGACTCATTGAAAACTTTTTCTGAGTTCACAACCGCTACTCGGCTTCCAGTATCTTGAGCATATGCTGATGATGCAGAAAATACTGCAATCACAGCAAACAAGCTGGCTTGAATCCACTTTGAAGAATGATGAAGCTTCATAAAACTTTCCTTAAACAATTAAAACGCTGTACCTACCTGGAACTGCAAACGCTGGACATTATCCGTTGGTAATGACTTGATCGGGATACCGTAACTGAATTTTAGCGGTCCCAGCGGTGATATCCATGATAAACCTAAGCCATAAGAATAGCGTAAAACCAGGTTGATATTCTCGCCGTAGACGTTACCGCCATCCACGAAGCCAAATACCCTAAGGGTTTTATCGGCCCCAGACCCTGGAACCGGCACCGTATATTCGATATTGGATACGATCTTGGATTGTCCACCGGTAGGCTGATTTGCCCCTGTATTGGTATTGTAGAAGGTAGGCCCAAGGGATCCAGGGGCATATCCACGAACCGACCCGATACCACCAACATAGTAGTTTTTGGTGATTGGGAATGGATTATTGCCATATGCCTGGCTATACCCAACCTCTCCATTGAAAGACAGGATGTTTCCTTTTGAGAAGGAGTGGTATTTCTGGTACTGGCCAAATATCCGATAGAAAGTCATATTGCCGGCAGGAGTACCAACCTCGCCTGATAACTGTTGCAAGGATCCGGCAGATGGAATCAGTGAGCTATCGCGTCCATCACGTGACCATCCCACTGTCACAGGCACGTTGTAGGTTGTCAAAGTAGCCGGGTAACCTGGAGGCGCTATACCGTAACTTTCGGCATAAGTTAAATAAGGTTGAGGTGTACTGGATGAAGTGGTAATTCGGTAGAACTCCAATCCTGATCCAAAGAACACGCGATCCACTTCGCTGTATGGAACACCAAATTTAATATTGGAGCCTAGCGACTTGATTTGGTAATCAGGATCGCCGGTGTAATACAAAGGCTTGGATGAACGGTAGTACAAATCGGTGTAACGACTAATGCCTTCTTCCGTGAAGTAAGGGTCGTATTGGGAAAGCGCTAGATTTTGATTGATCTTACCGAGAGATGCATTCAAACCAATAGCGGTACCTGTACCAAACGCATTTTCTTGATTAATACCTGCAGAGAGAATTAATTTTTCTGTTGAGGAGAAGCCGGCACCAACCGTAACAGAGCCAGTTGGTTTTTCTACGACCTTAACATTGACATCGACTTGGTCAGGGGAGCCCGGAACATCTTCAGTGGTGATATCTGTCTCATTAAAGTAACCTAATCGTCCTAAGCGTTTTTTTGATAAATCAACCTTGTCGCCGTCAAACCAAGAGCTTTCAAATTGACGCACTTCTCGACGAATCACCATGTCGCGTGTTTTTGAATTTCCGGTGATATTGACCTGTCGAACATAAATACGTCGCCCTGGATCCACTACCAAAGTTAAATCTACTTCACTCAACTCACGTCGTATATCCGGCTGCGGATTGATGGTGGCAAAAGCGTACCCATAGGAGCCAAGGATCTCAGCAATCGCCTTTGTACTTTCAGTCAACTTAGCTGAGGAGAAAGTATCACCGGGCTTTAAGGTAATCAACTGCATCAACTCATTGTCTTTGCCCAATAAATCTCCGGCGAGACGAACATTCTTAACTGTGAATTTGCTACCTTCACGAATGCTGATGGTTAAGTAAATACCTCTTTTATCAGGCGTAATAGAAACCTGAGTTGACTCAATCACAAACTCTAAATAACCACGGTTCAAATAGAAGGAACGAATGTTCTCTAAGTCGGCAGTTAATTTTTGTTTTGAATATAGATTATCTTTGCTATACCAAGATAGCCAGCCACCCGTCTTTAGTTGCATCTCGCTTCTGAGCGTGCTTTCACTAAAGACTGAATTACCAATGAAGTTGATTTCCTGAATCTTCGCTACCGGGCCTTCATCAATATTGAAATAAATTGCTACTTGATTGCGCTCAACCGGGGTCACGGTAGCGACCACCTCGGCAGCATACATTCCCTTACCTATATATTGGCGCTTTAACTCTTGCTCTGCTTTATCGATCAGCGCTTTGTCATAGAAGCGGGCTTCAGCAACTCCAACTGCCTTGAGAGATTTTCGAACCACCTCCTGATCGAATTCTTTCATTCCCGTAAATTCAATACGAGAGATAGTTGGGCGCTCATCCACAATCACAATCAATACGTTGCCCTGAGCTTGAATTTGCACATCTCTAAAGAAGCCAGTGCTATACAAAGACTTGATCGCTTCGGTACCCTTCTCATCTGTAAAGGTGTCACCTACTTGTACCGGCAAATAACTAAATACAGTACCTGGCTCTACGCGCTGCAAACCTTCGATACGAATGTCTTTAATCACAAAAGAATCTGCTGCTTGCACATTCAAGCTCATACCAGCAGCCAAGACCAACAAAATTTGGGCTATAAAACGGGTAAAAACGGGAAGGGGTGAGGTCAGAAAATTCAAGGTGAAAAATAGCGTTGTAAATCATTAAACAAAGCTAGGAGCGAGAGAGAAATCAGCAAAAGAAAGCCCAGTCTTTGGAACCGCTCTTGCATGGAAGTCGAAATTCGCTTACCAGCAACCAACTCCCATGCATCATACAGGAGCTGACCCCCATCAAGCATGGGAAAAGGGAGCAAATTCAGGAGTCCAATGCTGATGCTCATGAGTGCCAAAAAGGCAAAAAAAGGTTGCCAGCCTACCTGGGCAGACTTCCCAGCCATATCGGCAATACTAAGCGGGCCTCCCAACTGCTTTATGGAGCTCTTTCCAGTCAAAATTCCGGCCATTAGCCTTACAGAAACCTTGGTGATTAACCAGACTCGGTGGCTCGCATAAACCAGGGCGCCAATGGGGCCTAATTGAAGCTCTTGCCATGTTGAAGGCGAGCTAATCATTGGCCTTATTCCTAAGGCCTGCATAGGGTCTGATTCTGGGGTGATCTGAGGCAAGTCAGAAGCCTTAAATACCTTCGTAAAGCGAGCCCCGGAAGCACTCCTTAACTCCAGGGCAAAGCCTTCTTGTCCCGTGACTGAATTGAGTAAATCCCAACGTAGGGCATTCCAACTCAATACAGGCTCAAAGCGATCATCTTGAATCAGATCTTGGTCATCAGATAGGTCCTGCCACCCTACTACCTTATCACCTTGGGTTAAACCCAATTTGGCTGCTATGGAGTATTCAGGCGGAGCATCCAATACCGCTGGTAACTGTGGAACCCCAGAGATATAAATGACGGCAAATAAAATGATCGAGAGTAGAAAGTTGGCTAAAGGACCAGCCGCAACAATGAATGATCGTTGCCATAATTTTTTTCCATCAAATGCGTGTACTTGCTCTTGAGGCGTTATCACCTGCTCGCGATCACGGCCATCTAATAATTTGACATAACCACCGAGTGGAATTGCCGCCAATACCCATTCAGTTTTATTCTTTGCATGGTATGTATAAAGAGGCTTACCAAAACCAACAGCAAATCTCAATACACGAACGCCGCACATTCGAGCAGCAATAAAGTGACCGAACTCATGAAAACTCACAAGCACCCCTAAGGTCACTAAAAATGCGGCGAGAGTAATCAATGCTTGCAATTAATGCATTGCCTTAATAAAGTCACGCGCAGCCCTTCTGGCTTGAGCATCAACATCTAAAATTACCTCAAGAGAATCCACCGAGCTAAGCTGAATCGCGTTTAGGGTTTTTTCAACTACTTGAGGAATCTGTAAATAAGGCATTCCCTCATCCAAGAATGCGGCAACGGCGATTTCATTGGCGGCATTGAGAACGGTTGGCGCAATACCACCTGTTTTTGCAGCTGCAAATGCCAGCTCCAAACAAGGAAAGCGCTTCAAGTCTGGCTCGCTAAAGCTCAATGAAGCAAGTTGGGTCAAATTCAGCGCTGCAACCCCTGCCTCAATGCGCTCTGGCCAAGCGAGTCTGTATGCAATCGGCGTTCGCATGTCTGGCTGACCTAGCTGCGCCATGACAGAGCCATCGACATAGCGCACCATCGAGTGGACAACGCTTTGCGGATGAATGAGTACTTTGATTTTTTCTAGAGGCAGTCCAAATAACCAAAATGCCTCAATTACTTCCAATCCTTTATTCATCATCGTTGCGGAATCAACGGAGATTTTTCTACCCATCACCCAATTCGGATGGGCACAGGCTTGTGCAGGAGTAATGGCACTTAATTCATCAAGAGGCGTATTTCTAAAAGGGCCGCCTGAGGCAGTGAGCCACAACTCTTCCACTCCTAAAGCAGGATGAGGGGCTTTCGTAAACTGGTCAGGTAAGCATTGAAAAATGGCATTGTGCTCACTATCGATCGGGAGCAGCTCGCCCCCACCCGCTTTCATGGCCTGCATAAAGAGATGGCCAGACATCACCAAAGCTTCTTTGTTTGCAAGCAATACCCTCTTGCCCGCTTTTGCTGCTGCTAAGGTAGGAACCAAACCTGCCGCTCCAACAATTGCAGCCATGACGGTATCGCAGCCCGCATCGGTAACAGCAGTAACTAATGCTTCAGGACCATGCAAAACTTGTGTGTGAATCCCTTTTTCAAGGAGCAGAGCTGATAACTGAGTGGCACCTTGTGCATCCCCTATCACGGCAATCGATGGAGCAAACTCAATACACTGCTGCGCCAATAACTCAACCTGCTTACTTGCGGTGAGCGCGAATACTTTAAAACGATCTGGGTGTGCACGAATGACATCTAGGGTATTCACGCCAATAGAGCCTGTTGATCCAAGAATGGCAATATGTCTCATACTTTTACACCAGCCCCGCTAGCAAGGCAGCAATTGGCATTGTCGGAATTAATGCATCAACACGATCAAGCACACCGCCATGCCCAGGCAACAAATGGCTACTATCTTTGACTCCGGCCATACGCTTTAATTGCGACTCAAACAAATCGCCAAAAATACTGAATGCTGTGAGTACTGTCACCATCACCAACATCGGCACCCAACCAAAACGAATTGCCCAGGCGCCAAATATAGTGGACTCAAATGGTAAATAAAATACGCATAGTAAGGCGTATCCATAGCAGAGCAGAAGACCGCCTATGGCACCCTCTATAGACTTTCCTGGGCTAATTTGTGCAGCGAGCTTACGTTTACCAAATGCCTTACCGACAAAATAGGCGCCAATATCAGCAACCCAGACCAAAGCCATCGTACTTAATAAGAAAACAAGACCAAGCTCACGTAGATAAACCAAGGCAAACCAAGTCGCAGGCAAGAGTATGAATCCAAGAACAACGTAAAAGGGGCGTAGCTTTTGCAGCGAAACACTCATTCCTTTGGCCAAAATAAAGGGGGCCAAGAAAAACCAAAAAATCACCGC
>JACCDO010548382.1_pt1 | contig 18724 bp, 20 predicted proteins | sample 7446101 | NCBI WGS metagenome assembly JACCDO01 (sample SAMN15323440, study PRJNA562643) | freshwater metagenome | isolation source: river surface water | place: USA:Blue River Watershed | collected 2017-08-16 | reverse complement strand
GGAACAATAAATAATAATTATGTTGTTATAAATGGTTTAGGAACAGAAAAGATTTCTGATGTACCTATTAATGATATTAGATCAATAATTAATTCAGACATTAATAGTGTAATTACTTGTACAAAAAAAGTAAATTTTAATAGAAAACTTCCACAATATCATTCTTTTTGTGCAACTACACTTGAAGGAGATCACTTTACAAAAATAAACCATAAAACACAAAAACCAGAAAAAATAAATAAAAAAGATTTTATTAATGAAGTATTAAATAGCTCAATAAAATTTTTAAATGATATATCAATAATGATAGAATTTGATGAAGAGTTTAGAAATAAAATATCAGTAGAAGAACAAGAAAAAATAAAAGAGATTTTAAAACATCAAAATAAATTTCATGAAGTTAAAAATAAAAAAGCTTTCTTTCAGTCAATTAACGATATAAGTTATAACTGTAAAGATTTAATTTTAAAGACTTGGGAAAATGTTCAACCAATAGAAGATTATGATGATTCTGATTTATCGGAACCAGATTTAGATCCTAATTTTAGAGGATATGAAAGTAGCGAGTCTGATTAAAAATTTATTTAAAAACATATTGTAATAATTAATTAATGCTAAGACTAAATTTACTAGTTTGTACTGCTACTTTTGGATTTCAGTTAGGTGCCTTATATCCATGGCTTGGTGATATAAGTAAACAAAACAACATATTAATTGAACAAAATAATAAAATTTTACAAAATTTAAGTAAAAAAAATTGAGTTTACCTAATATCACCTAATTTTTTTATAATTAAACAAGTTAATTATAAAAAAATTGATAAAATAAAAACTTAATTTAATTAGTTAATTATTATGTTTAAATTTAGAAATAATAGTTACCTTTATAAAAAAGTATTTAATCTAGTAAGTTCAAATAATAATAATGTATCAAAAGCTTCGAATGAAATAAGTGATATACTAAATACATATGGATATCGTACAACCATTATTAAAACAGAATACTATGAAAATACAAAATATTCTTTATGTAATTTGTACGGTAATAATGATATTGTAATTAATGATTGTAGTTCATTATCTGAAGAGGAAATTAAAAAAATGATAAATGATATTAAAAATAATAACTTTTATAGTTGGAAACCATTGCAATTTTCAATAGAAACAAGTACATATATAAAACCAATTAAAGAAGATTATTTAAAATATTTGTTAGAAGATACACATACTAAAAAAGAAGAAATTATATTACAACAATTATAAAAAAATTGAATTCATTATTTTATTATTTTATTATTACATCTAATTATTTATAATTAAACAAGTTAATTATAAAAAAAATTTAATTCATTATTTTATAATGACTAATTTATAAATATTAATGACTAATATTTATAGCTTAGTGTCAATTGATAGAGAAAGTAAAGATGAGTATGTTCAGGCAATATCGTTTGATCGTCAAGTTCTTGAAAATTTTTTAGTAACTGTACAACCTCAATATGAAAATTTGTGTGATTTTGCAATAAAAGATTATTTGCCAATTTACAAGTTACAGTTTGTTAAAGAATTGGGTAAAAGGTTATTGTTACCAGTAGAATATAGTAATAATTTAAAATTACATGGGTTTAATAAAATAACAAGTAAATATAAAAATAACCAAATAGTAGAGGAATGTAATAACGTATTATTAGATTTGTCAAATACAAATTATGATGAAATTAAGGATCATAAAATGTTTAAAGACAATGTTTCATTAAATGAAATATTATTTGATACATATTATAATGAAGGTATAATGAATGCTTAAAAAATTGATTATTTTAATTTATCATATATAATATTTATATTTATGAATATTAGAACTTTAATAAATGAATTTATAGTAAAAATAAATAGACCAATAAAAAATTATAAAAAAGTAATACAAAATTATGAGTCAATTAATACATTAAATTAATTATTTTATTTTATTCTTCATTTAATTTGAATTCATTCTTCATCTAGTTTAAATTTATTCTTCATCTAATTTATATTTTTATAATAAATAAAAATTGAATTCATTCTTCATCTAATTTATATTTTTATAATAAATAAAAATTGAATTACAATTATAAAGAAATAATATAATTATTTTATATGGAAATATTTATTAAGACAAATATTGATACTATAATTAATAAAATAAAGAATGAAACACCACCATCACGAAATAATCCAGAATATGATTGTGTAGCGGTAACTGGATGTGATAAAAATAGTATAATAAAGTTAAACAGGAATGGTGAATATTTTGGGTTTAGTGTGAAAGTTTTAGAAAAAATAAAACCATTATTTACATCCACAAATATTTTACATGCAATACAATTAATTTTAGAAGAAAATTATGATGCAGTAATAAGACTTTTTGATATTAAAGATGAATATTTATTATACGGTTATGATATTATTTATTATATTATATCAAAATGGTTATTAATATGTAAAATAGATATTGGTAAAACATTTACATATAAGTTTAATGTAAAAGAAATAGATGAAAGATTACGTTTAGTAAGATCAGATACAATAAATGTACCTATAGAAATATTTAATGTTGGTCCAAATGTTGTACCATCTGATTGGATAGGAAAACAATATAAATCAGGAAAAGAGTTACATGCAGAAATTGATAAATTAGAATGGAGAAGAGGAAAAGCGCCGGTGACATATTGTTGTATTTATTCAATGACAAAAGTTAGTGTTGAAAATGTAAAATTAACAAAACATTTTAATATTAAAGATGTAAGTAAAAAAACAAATGTATTTGTACAAATAAATAAAAAACACAAAGCAAAATTTATTGATGTTTCAGAAATAAAAACAAAAAATTATGTTGAATACAATACTGAACAATCTAATTTATATATATTTTTTGATATAGATAATCATTTTATACAAAAAGCTCAATTAGAAAAAAATTCAGTAGGATTGTCAAGTTCAATGTTACAAAAATGTATTAGACATGGAAGTTGTTCTAAAAAATTAGTAGAAGAAACAATAGAAAAACTAGGAAGATCTAAACCATATAATTTACCTGAACAACAATTTTTAAAAGTTTCAGGAGCAAGACAATTATTTTGGAGAATGTTTATAACGTGTATTGAAGATTTTAGATATTATTATGATGAAGAGTTATTAAATTTATTTGATATATTATGTTTTGCCTTAATATGTAATAAAGAAGCAGATTATATAATAAATAATGAGTTATTAGAAATAATGAAAAAATTAGGTAAACAAATATGTAAAGCTGATTCAGAAAATGATTATCATGAATGGAGAAATTATAAAGAAGTAGAACCAAAATATGAAGGAAATTATTTTCAAAAGGTAATATTTATGAGTTATGAATTTATGCCAAAAATGGCAGGTGATGGTATAATGATTAAAAAATATTATGATTTATTATCAAAATATCAACCAAAAAAAATATTAGCAAATAAAAATAAAGTAGAATGTGTTAAATGTAAAAATGGTTTAACATGTTTATATACAGCAGTTGATATACATAGTAATCCTAATATGATTTTAAAATTACAAGCATGTATAAATGAGAAAATGTCAACCCAAGAAATATCTTCAATGGTATGGGAATTAAATAGTAAATTTAATAACAGAAAACCAAAAGAAATAACTAGTGAAATGATAAAATCAAAATTTATTAATACATTATTTAATATTCAAAAAGATTATTATAATGAGTATATACCTTTATATGAATATGATGATACAACAAGTAAAAAAACAAAAACAGTAATGATAAAAACAGAATTATCACAATATAATAAAAGAATATTATTTTTAAAATTATTTGGTCATAATCATAGAATTCCAGTAATTAAACCAGGGGAAAAAGTATTAGAAGTAATATTTAGTTATTATGATAAAATTCAAATAAAATATGTAAATTCAGATGAATATTTAAGAGGAGAAGAATATGAAAAAAATATAGTAAGAGTATATAAACATTTTGAAAGTAATAAAATAAAAATATATAAACCAGAATGTTTGCCCGGTTATAAATGGGTATTTGAAAATACTTTGTTAGAAATAAGTATAATAAATAAAGTACCTGTTGTTTTTGATAAAGAAAAAAGATATAATTTAAAATGGTATGATGGATCAAATGTTGTAAAAAAATTAGAAGTAAAAAAATATGATATACCAAACAAATCAGATGTTGAAATAATAAATAGTTTGTTATATCAAGAAGGAGATGTATTTGATATTAATATGTTTGTAACAAAATATAAAGGAAAATTATTAGATTTAAAACAATTCATATTATTAGATCAAAATGGTAAAAAAATAAATGAATTATTTAAAAATATTTATGTTAAATTATTAACATCATATGATAATTTTGTAACACTAAGTCAAGTTTCAAGAACTGGTGAAAGAGTAGATGAAAGTGTAGATTACTACAATGAAGGTAAGTTTTGGAATATTTTAAATTTATTAAAGTTTTGTTATTATGGAGCAATAAAACAAACAAGTGAATTTAAATATAAAATAAAACCAGATACAGTAGAATATTCAATAATGATGAATGATTTAAAAGAAATTATAAATGATAATGAAAATATTACAACTAAAATAGAACCAAAAATGTTATCCAAGTTATGGGTACATCAAGAAGAAACAGTAAATTTCGTAATATCAAATATAAAAGAAGGTAAAAGAGGATTTGGTGATGCTTCAAATGTTGGTGCAGGAAAAAGTTTAACCGCGTTAACAATATGTTGTAAACTATATAATTTGTATGATAAAAACAAAGTATTAGTAATGTTACCAACAGAAAAACTATATAAAACATGGACTGATGAAATAGATAAACATATATCTAATGTAAATTACTTAATACAAAATGCAAATGGAAAATTAGAAGGAAAAATAGATGAAAATAGATTAAATATATTTATAACAACAATGGGAAGAAATAGATCACATCCTTTAAATTATAATTGGTTATTTTTAGTAATAGATGAGTGTTTAACAGTACAAAATAAAGAAGCAATACAAACAATGTCATCATGGAAACAATCAATTAATTCAGAATATGGAGTAATATTATTAAGTGCAACATTTTTTAGAACAAGATTTGATAAATTATTATATATGTTAAAGATGTTAAAATGTGATTTACCTGAAACAAAAGAATATTTAGATACAATATTATGTGATTCAATTAAAGTAAATTTACCAGTAAATAAAAGAACATGGACTGAAAATTTATATAAAAAAGAAGCAACAACAAAATTCTATACAGGATACAATAAAATAAAAGAAATGGAAATATCAAATGAAAATAAATTTATAAAATTACAAAAATACATATTTGATAATATAAACTATATTGATATATTTAATGAATACATAAATTTAATTTGTGAAAAAGATAAAAAAGCTAAAATACTAATTTATGCAAAAAGTAAAACAGAAGCAAATGAAATATCACAGTTAAAAGATGTTGGATTATATCCTGATATATCTAAAAAACATGTGGTAGTATCATTAGCACACGGTACATATGGTTTAAATGATTTAGTTGGATTTAATCAAATATTATGTAGACCGCCAGAACCAGATAAATTACCCCAGATGAAAGGTAGATTAGATCGTCCTGGACAAAATGTTAATGATTTAGTAATAAATTATATATTAATTGATAAAACAATAGAAAATGGTGATTATACAAGATTAGAATTATGTAATAAATTTTATAGTAATCATATTATGCCTTTGAGTGAATATTATAAAATTGCATTAAATTAAAATTTATTTAAACAACAATTTCTTATTTTTACTAATGGAAAACATAAATTCAAATACTAACTTGGATACTGAAGTAGAAAACGAATCAATAAATGATTCAGACACTGAAATAGAAAACAAATCAATTAATGATTCAGATACTGAAATAGAAAATGAAACAATTAATGATTCAGATACTGAAATAGAAAATGAAACAATTAATGATTCAGAAATAGATAATGAATTATTATGCAAATGTTGCAATATAATTGAATATGAAACAGAAGATACATTAAATTTTGTAAAGCCAATGGATAATGAAACATTAACTAAAAACATACACAGACTAAATAGAGAAATAATTAATTTACATAAAGAGATTATTAACTTGCGCCTAAAAATTGATTCTTCATTAGAATGAAAAAAAAATTGATATTTTTATTATTTTATATTAATATCTATTATTTAATGGAAAACATCTTTGTACTTGAACTTGAAAATGGTAAATTTTTTATTGGTAAAACTAAATATCAAAATATTCCACAAAATATAAATTTAAAATGGGTAAAAGAAAATAAAATATTAAAAGTAAAAGAATTTTATTCATCAGATGATATTTTTGAAGAAAACAATGTAACAAAAAGTTATATGTTAAAATATGGAATAGATAATGTAAGAGGTGGTAGTTATAAAAATTATGAATTAAATGATATAGAAAAAATAATGTTAAAAAATGAATTACAAGCAGTTTATAAAAATGATTTAGATTATTATAATGATTTATTAACTATTAGTTCTATTAAAAAAGAAATTAAACAACTAAAAAATATTTGTGAAAAATATTATAATATTCAAGAAAAACTAAGATATGTTGATATAAATTATTTATCAAAAATATATTTTAAAAGTCAAATTACACCAAATATATATAATAATTATGTAAATTTTGTTACTAAAAATTGTAATGTCCAATTAGTAAATAATAAATTAAGTGGTACAAAAACAAATATTAAAATGTGTGATGATATTTTAGATAGTATTAATAATAATATTAATTTTATATATAATAGTTTATTTCCAAATTCATTTTTATTAAAAAATAATACAACAAATGGATTAAAAATTAAAATTAAAGAAATTTATATTTACAACATTAAAATCAATAAACAAATGCAAAATATATTAAAAACACCACAAAGAAACTTTAGTAGTATTAATGAAATATATCAAACAATAAATTTATTACTTGAAAAACAAATAATGTTAGAAGAAGTAAATGATGAAGAAGATACATTTTTAGATGAAGAAGATACAATTTTAGATGAAGAACAAGATGATGAAACAACAATAACTGAAGAAGATGGATTCATAAATGATAGTGTTGATGTTGATAATTTAACTTTTGTAGATGAAAATGATGAAAATGATGAAACAGAAAAAAGTATTTCAAGTTTATTAAATAGAAGTTATATGTTAAATAAAAATTGATAAAGATTTATTTTAATTTATTAATAATAATATTTATATGGGAACACAAGGTGTATTTGGTTATATTTTAGGGAAAAAGAAAAGATATATGCATGTTCAATATGATGCTAACATGTTATATGATATTTTAATAAGAGAACTTTATATTTTATTAAAACATCATGGTAGTGTTGAAAATTTAAAAACAGTTTTTGACACAATAAAAAATGCAAGTGGTATACCAACAAAAGAAATATTAAATAAAACAAAGTATTATAGTAATTTTACTGTTAGTAATAAATCAACTTCTGATTGGTATTGTGTCTTACGCAATTGTCAATTATCTTTTATCAATATAATTGATTGTGGTTTTATATTAAATTGTCATGATGAATATGGATTTATTTTTACGCTTAATTTTAATACAAATAAAATTATATTTTCTAATGACAAAAAAATAATTCATGAACATGAAATTTCCGATATACTTAATATGGAAGGAATGCCACAAATTACATATGATGAAATAATTAATGATGTAAGATTAGCTTACAATATTAATAAAGAAAAAATAGATGAAAAAAATGATATATTACATAAAATTTTATTAGAACATCCAAATATTGAAAAAATAATTTTAACAAAAAGACATATAGATTCAAAAGACCCAAAAATAATAGATACTGTTCAAAAAAAAATTTTACATGATGAATGTAAATATGAAATACATAATCTATTACATTATGGATATGATTTTGATAAAAGATTAAAATCATTATTACTTTAATAAGTATTGTCTCTAACATTTTTTATATTAATATTTGATTTAAAGCAATATTGTGTTAATTAATTAATGACTGAAAGTTTAGTAATTGCTTATGGGTTTATATATAATAAACGTATTATAAATTATGATAAAGTTACATTATGTAGAACACCTGAAGGATATGTATTTTATGGTTCTTATTTTATTGAATTAAATAAAAAAATGCTTAAACTTATTAATGAAGAAAAAGAAAAAGAATTTCACGAATATGTTAATAAAACAATAAAAGAAGTTACAGAAAAATATCCTGACAAATTAAAAGATACACATATTATAGCAAGAGGAAGAAATGTAAGTGTAGGTTGGCATTTTGTCCATAAAAGTAGTGATGGTTATGAACTTGATACAACTTTTGAAACTGATAATGGAACTATTTATACAAATGATAACATTACTGGTATGCAATTTTTAGAATTACTTAAAAGTATTGCTGATGAAAAAAATATTGGTGTTAATGATGTATTAAAAATGTTAGGTTTAGATCATAAAATAATTATAGCAGACGATGATGAAAATCTTGAAGAATTTGTAGCAAAAAAACAAAAAGAAATTTTAGAAAAACAAAGACAACAAAAACTTAAACAAGATACAAAAGAAATTATTGTTGATGAAAATTTTAATAAAAAACAAAACAAAAAATTAAATAAAAAAGAAAAAATTGTTGAACCTGTTATTGAAAAAACTGTTGAAGTTTTATTAGAAAAACCTGTAGAAGTAGTAACTGAAAAATCTAAAAAGAAATCAACTAAAAAAGAACAACCTGTTACCGAAGTAGTAGTTACTGAACCTGTTGAAGTAGTATCTGAACCAGTAGTTGAAAAACCTGCTGAAGTAGTAGTTGAAAAATCTAAAAAGAAACCAACTAAAAAAGAACAACCTGTAGAAGTAGTAGTTACTGAACCAGTAGTTGAAAAACCTGTTGAAGTAGTATCTGAAAAATCTAAAAAGAAATCAACTAAAAAAGAACAACCTGTAGAAGTAGTAACTGAACCAGTAGTTGAAAAACCTGTTGAAGTAGTAGTTGAAAAATCTAAAAAGAAACCAACTAAAAAAGAACAACCTGTAGAAGTAGTTACTGAACCAGTAGTTGAAAAACCTGCTGAAGTAGTAGTTGAAAAATCTAAAAAGAAACCAACTAAAAAATAATTTTTTAGCTTAAATTAAATCTATTATTTATAATTTTATAAATAATAAGTTTAAAAATAATTTATAATTTTTTTTAATGAAACCAGTATTTATATTATTTAATGGATTTGGATCATCATCAATTTGGTGGGAATATGATTACAAACAAAATAAGAAAATGAAAAAAATAGATTTTTTAAAAAACTTAGAATTAATGGGAGATACATATGTTTTTAATTATAAGTTTTTTAATTTTAACTATTATTATAAAAGTGAATCAAAAGAAGAAAAAAAAATAAATAAAATGTTAAATGAAAAACATAAAATGTTTTCACCAGAAATAGATTTTAAATTAGAAGATATGGACTTTAAAAATATATGTGAACAAGTGTTTAAAGATGTTGTTCAAAAATATGGATTAGGAAGAAAATATATTTTAGTATGTCATTCTTTTGGTTGTTGTATAGGTGCATTATTTAGTAAAATATATAAAAGTGATTGTTTATTAAATATATTTATTGATAATCCACCTTTTATTGAAAAATTAATAAAAGAACAAATAAATTCAGAAGAAGGTAAAAAAGAAAAGGCAACAGTTAGAAAATATTTTAAAACAAACGAGCAATTAAGCGAAATACTATTAAAAGTTAAAAAAAGTAGTGATCCAAATAAATATATAAAGTTATTATATGATTTAGTTGGTTACTATGCAGAAAAAAATAAATTAAATTATTTTACAACAAAAATGCCGATTCAAACTGTATTTTTTAAAGCATATAGTACTAATCCAAAAGAAAAATTTCAAAAAGATTGGAACAAACTATTAATTCAAGAAAAAGATAAAAATAAACAACCACATACTAAATATGTAGTATTTTTAGACGCTGACCATTATATATGGACTAATCAAACTTATAGTAACGAGATTATTGAAGAAATAATTAATCAATTAAGAAAAATATTAATGTAAAAAATTTTAATAATAATTTTCTTGTATCCATTTAAGATCTCTGTCTAATTTTTTATAATATTTTTCATTTGATTTTTGTAATGTTCTTAATGCATTAATATGTCTTAGTATTTTTAATTTAGAATAATCTCTTGTAGCTTTTTTAATAGATTTAATTCTTTCTTCAAAATTTTTTTTTAATGAATAACCATAATCACTTAATAATCCAGTATCTTCTTCAGGAATTTCAATAAGTTTAGGTCCTTTACCTGGTTTACCTTTATCAGTTACACATGTTGGTTTAACATCAATATGTTTTCCTGTTTTTTTCTTTTCATATGAATAACCAACACGCAAAATTTGTCCTGGTGGACATTTATTTGACATATATATAATACTATATTTTAAAATAATTAAATATTTTTTTTAAAAAGTACTATTTGAAAGTAATAATTTATAGGTATAATTAATGTTAATAATTCTAATTATTTTGCTATTTATATTTATTTTTTTTGTAAATATTAATGAAAATTTTAGTAATATAGATAACATAAAAAATTTAACAAGAAACATAAGTATACCTAGACCAATAGAATCAGAAAATTTAAAAAACGTAAAAAAATATGTAATTGATGAATTAATAAAAATAAATTTAAATGTTGAAGAACAAAAATTTACAAAAAATAATCATACATTTTTAAATATAATTGGTACAAATAAATTTAGTAATAACAAAGAATATATTTTATTGTCTGCACATATTGATTCAGTTAAAGATATTGAAGGTGCTATTGATTCAGCTACATCAATAGCTATAATAATTGATATTACAAAAAAAATATTATTTAAATATCCAAATTTTCCATTATTAGTTGTATTTTTTGATGGAGAAGAAGCGATTAATGGATCTTGGTCAAAAGAAAATACATTATTTGGATCAAGATATTTTGTTGATAATCTCAAGTATAAAATAAATATTGCCTACATATTAGATTTAATTGGAGGTGATTTTAAAAATAAAATTGCACAGTTTTCTAATAATAAAAACTCTTATAAACATATTAAAGAACTCTATGAAATAAATAAAGAATATGATAAACTTATATTTGAAAATCCTGATACTTATGTATCAAATAAAATAATAGAAGATGATCATTTACCTTTTCAAGAAAAGAATATAAATTATATTCACCTAATACCATATACTTTTCCAGATTCACATCACACAATTAATGATAATTATAAGAATGTTAATTGGGAGTATGTAGACATATTTGCTGATGTACTATATAGAAAACTAATAAATTAACAGGATATTTCACAATTATAATCAATATATTTTTCTAAAAATTCTTTAAACCGTATAAAACTGTCTAGTAAAAAATGATCATGATCTTTATCTTCACGGTTATATATATTTTCGATAAGTTCATTAATCTCTTCATCAGTATTTGTATTATTTATTAAATTACACAAGTATTCTTTCTTTTTATAAAACTCTAAATATTCTATTTTTTTTATTTTTTCATGCTTATCAACTCTTAATTTGAGAATTTCAATATTTTCATTACAATATTGTATCATATTTTTTATATCGTTAGCATAATAAAAAATTTCAATATCATAACGATATAACCATTTTATTGCATATCTATCAATCATTTTGCCTTTATCATCTATAATATCAAAATCAATACCCATAAAATATTAAATTCTAATACATAATAATTTATTTCTCAATTTTTTTAAAATAAATAAAGAAACAATCATATTATATTTAATGTATTTATTTGTTTTTGATAATTATAGTGATATTTTAACAGAAAAAATAAGTTTAATAGAAAAAATTTTTAATAGAAGAAAAGGCACAATTTTATATAATAAAAACAAACTTAAAAGACATAAAAAAAAATTAATTTATGTTTGTGGAAATATTATTAATAAAGAATTAGTTGATTTAGAAAATTTTAAAGTAATTAAAGATGCAAGTGAAAATTATAATTTATGTTTTGAAACAGTAAGTTTAGATGAAATAGAAAAAAGCTTTTTTGTGTTTGGTCCTGATTCATATATAAATTATGATTTAAAGATTAATTTAGATTTTGAAAAAATTATAAAATCATATAATTGGACAACAATGCAGCAAAAAGGAAACAATGTTCCAAGATTAGTTTGTATACAATATAAAAAAACAGATATAGGTATTCCTATTTACAGACATCCTATAGATAAACAACCTTTTTATGAACCATATAATGAAGTAACAGAATATTTAGCAAATTTTCTTAATAAAATATTAGGTTATGATTTTAATCATGTTTTAATACAAAGATATCGTAATGGTAATGATTTCATTGGTGAACATTCAGATAAAACATTAGATATAATTCCTAATACACCAATAATAAATATTAGTTTTGGTGCAACAAGATATTTAACTTTAAAAAATAAAGTTAATGAAGAAAAATATGATATTGCATTAGAAAATAAAAGTATGTTTGTATTAGGATTAAAAACAAATAACTTGTATTATCATATGATAAAACAAGATAAAAGAGAAATAAAATTTAAAAGAGATGATGAAACATTATGTAATGGAGAAAGAATAAGTTTTACATTTAGATGTATTGGAACATATTTAAATAATGATTTATTAGTAGGGTTAGGTGCACCAAAATATAATAAAGAAGATATTAATTATAATAAAGAAAAGATTAATGATGAAGAAGATATGTTTAAAGCATTTTCAGTAGAAAATAAAACAAATAATTTTGATAGAAATATTTATTATAAAAAAGGATTTTTTAGTTATTAATTTTGTATAAAACATAAGAACAAAGAATAAAATTTATAATAACTAAAATATAAACATTTGTTGTTAAATTATTATTTTTTTTAACAAGATAATTAAATATTTTTTTATTATCAGTATAATCAATATTTTCCTCAAGTAAATATATGTTTATTTTTTTAACTATTTCTTTTAGATAATATATTTCACTTTGAACTATATTGATTTTATTATCAAGATTTAATATATTTTCTTCTATTTGTTTGTTATTTATTAACATTACAGAAACTGTATTAACCAATTCATCATTATCCATAAATAAAGTAACTTAATATGATAACATATTATTTTCATTTTTTTTATTAATTATAATGGAAATATTTTTAATTTGTTGTGATATATTCAAGTTTTCAGAAAAAATAATTACATTGCATTCTGGATTAATTTGTGAAACATAAACATCACCATATTTTCTAAATAATACCATTTCACGATTAATAGTTTTTGAAATTACATTATAATATTTATCAGGATTATCAACAAATATAATAATTTTTTTATTTAAAAATTCACAATATTCTTTATCATTATTTTTAACACAATAAATATTTGTGTTTCCAATTTTATCAATAATATCATAACAAATATCTATAAAATCATTATTACTACAAATTATTAATAAACACTTATCAATTAAAATATTATTTTTAGTTTGTTCTAAAAAGTTATTATAAACATTATTTAATAAAATCATAAAATAATAAACTTAATAATTGATAATTTAATTTTCAATTTTATTAAAAATTTGGAATTAATGCTTCAAAATGATTGTTGTTTGAATATAATATATGTATAGTTCGGTTATTTTTGTATTGGTATTTTAGTTTATCAATAACATAAACTTTAGAAATTTCGTCATATTTATATAAAAATATATCAACACCATATATAAGTGAACATACTAAAACATCAGTCATACTTGCCCAAACATTATCATAACCAATAAATTCTTCATGTTTAAATTCACCATCAACATTATCAAAAGTTAATCCTAATACAATTGCATATTCAATTGTATTTTCATTATATTTTTTATTTCTATCAAATGTTTTATAAAAGTTATAAACTTTTTGTCTAACAATTGTATGATGATCATTAACTAAATTACTCATTGATTCAAATAAACAATTACCGTCTTCCTGATTAACTAATATTAAAAAATTTTTTCCAAATTCACTATATGAAAGAGTCATAATATTTTAAAGTATGTTGTAATTATAATGAAAAATCAATTTTTTATAAATAAACCAAAATAACTAAATTAATTTGTAAATTCAAAATCAAGAATTAAATGATCTTATAGTAAGAATTTATTCATGATTCAAGTAATTTTAAAGATGATATGTATTTTGATGAAGTAAAAACACTTTATAAATATATTTATTATTTAAACATATAATGAATATAATTATAATGGTTAATTTATTAATTGGAGTTTATATAAAAAACGATAATTACATTTCTGTTATTAAGGATACTTATTTAAAAAATACAGATATTTCTTTTAAATTTTTTAATCATATTGATTTTGATAATTATTATGAAATATTTGATTGGGTAAATAAAAAAATAAATCCTGATTTTTTATTTTTATGTAATGAAGATACATATATAAATATAAATAATTTATTAGAATTTATTTCAAAATTAAATAAAGATGAACTAGTTTATGCTGGGGGTCATGGTGACTATAGATGTATAGGTGATAATAAATTTTATTTTCATTCACCAAATCCAGGAGTTATTTTATCAAATAAATCATTAAAACATTTATCAAATACAAAATTATTTGATGAGTATAATTCTTTTTGTAAAAAAAATAATTCCGATTTAATTAATATTTCAGGTGTTGCATTAGGTTATCATGCTTCGTTATATAATTATAATATTATAAATAATGAAAATATACATTATTGTAATTATAATGGTTTTCCTTGTCATGCAGGACAAGTAGATGGTTTAACATTAATTTCATGTGGTAATATGAGTCCAGGTGATATATTAAATTATAATAAATTACTAAATGTTAATTCATTAATATTTAGTTCAAATAAAAAGTTAATAATATATCCAAGTGGTGGTTTAGGTAACTTGTTATTTCAATATTTTAATGCAATGAATTTAATGATTGAAAATAATTATGAAGTATATTTTGTAAAAGACTTAAAATATTGGAGAGGTGATATGAATAATCATAGACTATTTAATAATTTAAATTATATTAACGAATCATCAATTGTAGAATCAGAATATATAAGATTAAATGAAAAAGTAAGCTATTATGATCCATTAGAACTAAATTATAATGCAAATTATATATTATATGGATATTTTCAATCATATAAATACTTTATTAAAAATATAGAAATAATTAAACAAATGTTAATTAGTAATATTGAAAATGAATATATTGAAATAAAAAATAAATTTAAATATAATTGTCCAACATGTTTAGTACACGTAAGAAGAGGAGATTATTTAATGTATCCAGATGTACATCCTGTATGTTCAGATGATTATTATACAAAATCAATAGATATAGTTAATGAAATGGTACCAAACGTAAAGTATTTAATATTTAGTGATGATTTACATTATGTAAATAATTGGAAAATAATTAAAAACATTAATTATGAAATAATAAAAGAACAAGATCCAATAAAAACATTAATATTAATGTCGTTATGTAATCATTTTATAGTGGCAAATTCAACACTTTCACTATGTGCATATTTTTTAAGATCAACTAAAGATTCACTTTTATTAGGACCAAGTAAATGGTTTGGACCTAAAGCACCAACATGGAAAATAGATGATATATTACCACCCGAAACATTGATAATATAAATAAGTAACTTGAATATAATAAAATTAACAGTCATAAAAAACAACTTTATTTTCAATATCACTATATGATTCCATTTGTCTTCCAATTTTTGGATTAATACAATACCAATTACTAACTGGTTGTAGTTTTTTCATATAAATATCAAAACAAAATTGGTGAACTTTTTGTCCAATATGTTCTAACATCATAACACTTTCTTTATAATTTTTAAGTAATATAGGTGCAAAATTTTTACTAACACAATAACAAGATAATGTTTGTGCATCAATGATTTTTCTTAAAAACTTATGTTGTGTTAGTGATTCATTTAATGTATTACTTGCTAACATTAAAACATCAAAATTAATGTTAGAATTAAAAAAAGTATTAATTAATGTATTTACTTCATCTTGTGGTTTAGTAAATTCAAAATCATCTTCAAAAATAATACAGTTTTCTTTTCCTGATTTAATAAAACTTTCTAAAGCAAGAATATGAGATTTAGCACAACCTAATATTCCAAAAGTTTTATAGTAAATTCCTTCAATTCTATTAATTTTATTTTTATTAATATTTGTTTTATCAAGTTCTTTATTAATATGTTCAAAACGATCTTTTCTATGTTTTAAATTAATATAGTAGACAATTTCAAAATGATTTAATCCAGTATTTTCTTTATTTAATCCAATATTTTCTTCATTTAATCTAGTATTTTCTTCATTTAATCCAATATTTTCTTCCATTAATATTTAATATAACTTTTATTTAAGTTACTTAGACAGAAAGAAATATATAAAATAAATGGAAATAATATCAGAACAATATTTTTTATTTAATACGAATAAAGTATTATTACAGTATATTATTGATAATAAAATAATGACTTATACAAATGTATCAAAAATTGATTTAACTTTAGATAATATTAATGATTTAAAATTAGAAAATATAACTTGGAAATATAATGAAAATAATTTAAGAATACCATATTATAATAATATAAAGTTACAATATTATAAATTACAAGAAACTGATAATATAATTAATTATATAAGTTCATGTTCTTTGTTACTTGATAATGATATTATTAATGGTGAAAAAATACAAAGTTATGCAGATGTTGTTGTAGGTCAACCATCATCATTACGTTGGAATCCAAATAATAATATTTATTCAAAAGAATTACAAAGTATTGATACATTAACAAATATTAAAAATTATAAATCTATATTTGTTTTTACACATGATTTAAATACATTTTATGATAAGTTTAAACATGAAACTTCAGATAAAATAATTATAACTCATAATTCAGATCATGAAATTAAAGAAAAATATAATTTTAAAATGCATTTATGTCAAAATACATTTATTACAGATAATAATATAATACCGATTCCAATTGGAATTGAAAATATACAATGGTTTGATAATAATATATTTCATAAAATAAGAAAATTAAAAATACCAAAAACAAAATTTATTTATTTTTATTTTAATCAAAATACACATCCATCAAGAAAACAATGTTATAACAAGTTAATCAACAAATTAGAATGGAATTCATCAAAATCAAAAGTAGATTACTTTATTGAATTGGCATCACATAAATATGCAATTTGTCCAAGAGGTAATGGTTTAGATACTCATCGTATATGGGAGTGTATATATTTAAATACAATACCAATTGTCATTAAAAATGATTTTCCAAACATAACTAATTTACCAATAATAATATTAAATGATTGGTCAGAATTAGATATAAATAAAATAAACAATGAGTTTATAAATCAACAGTTATCAAAAGTATCAACAACACATTATGCTGAAAAAATTCAACACAATTAAACATCAACACTATTAACCTTATCAGTTAAAGTTAGACTGTAAGTTGTGTCATTGTCCTTAGTGATATTAACAAAAACTCTAAGCTTGTCAGTCTTCTTAAAGATCACACGACTGAGAAATTTAGAAAACAACTTATTCTTTAGAAAACCAGATTTAGTAATTGTATAATCAGGTCCTGATTCTAAAGTATCATCAGTTGTCTTTAATTGAATAGTCATTGACTTGTTCTTTTTAAAGTGTTCTTGAATACTAGCAACTTGTTGATCTGTTAAAATAGAATTGACATAATCATTCTTGTTAGATTCAAGCTTTTTAGCAAAAAGTTTTTGCTTGGAATTAATATCCTTCTTTTTAACAAGTTGAAAACCTTCATTGTCATCATCTTCATTCATGTGAATAACTTGGACAATCTTTTCCTTAGTGAAACTTTTTTGTTCAACAGGAGGTAGTTCTTCATTATCAGACTCAGAATCTTCAAGCATATATTGTTGAGTAACAACAACAGGCTTAGGTTGTTCCTTAAGATTAGGTTGTTCCTTAACTAGAGGTTTTCTAAGTGAAATAAGCTTTGCATTATATGCTTTATCATATGCCTTTTGAGCACGCTTGACAGCATTTTCAGGAATCTTTTCCTCAATCCAAGCAACAGTGTATTCTTCATCATATGCCTTTTGAGCATATGCAACAGCAGTTTTTTCCTCTTCATCTAATTTATCAGAAATTGCCTTAGCTTCAGCTTGCTTAGTTGCTTGCTTAGAAGCCTTCTTTTCAAGCTTCTTTTGATATTTACTTTCACTCATTTTAAATTTCTTAGGTTGAGTGGAAGAACTATCTTCAGTAGCTACATGAGCAGAGGCTTTAGTTTCAACTACAGGAGCAGAAGACTTGGCTTCAATTGCAGGTAGTGAAGGAAAATTATCCTCAGTCTTTTTAGGACTTACATTTACAATTACTTTATTACTATTATTCATACTTTCCTTTGAAGCGGTAGTGTTAGCGCTTTTCTTAACCATTTGTGCAAAAGATGACATAAATACAT
>JACCDO010594332.1_pt1 | contig 18727 bp, 18 predicted proteins | sample 7446101 | NCBI WGS metagenome assembly JACCDO01 (sample SAMN15323440, study PRJNA562643) | freshwater metagenome | isolation source: river surface water | place: USA:Blue River Watershed | collected 2017-08-16 | reverse complement strand
GTGGCAAAAAAGATCGAAAGAAACATCCCAAATTGAATGGCCATAAATGGATATGACTTATAAACCAATCTATTCGCATATTCTGTTCCATGATAAGATTCCATGAACGTTCCATACCCAAGATAGATGGCAAACAAAGAAATGATAACGACGGCAAATTTTAAATTGCCAAAAAAAAGTTCTACTTTTTTATAGCCCTGAATGATCTTTTCCATAGGGCCACAATTTCTCATACATGCCAGACATTGTCACGTCTAAGTCAGGGATTTGATCCCCCATATGATGCCATAAATAATTGGTTGATGAATGAGGTAGATGAGTAAAGAATTTTTACTGGGCCAAGTCATCAATTTGGATGTTTGAGGGGATACTTTCTCTGGAAAATAAGTGATCAATTTAGGAGTAACAAGTTGACCTAAAAGAATGACCCAGAACCATGGGTAAATTGGAATAAAATCCATTGATTGGCGATTAAAGAGAGAGGAAACCCATTTGATATCGTAATCAAAAGCATATTGAAGAGTGAGGATTAAAATAAGGAGAACCCAGCTTGTTTTTTTCTTGTTCACAAGAAGTGCACTCAAAATTGAACCGACAAGAATGCAGTGAAGTGTCCCAAAATAAATCCAGTAATTTGGATAAAAAAAATAAGAGCTTAAACTCACGACCATAGCGGCAGTTCCTAATTTAAGACTTCTTTGAGTTAAATTTTTTTTATTCAACTTGTTGTGATGAGTTAGATAGGAGGAAATTCCTACACAAAATAGGAAGGTAAAAGCAATAACTCTTGGAAAAGCATACCAAAAGCCTTTTGAAAAATCCCAATCAGTGAACTGGAAAATTCTCAAATCATAGCTTGTATGGAAAATAATCATGGAAAAGATGGCACAAGTACGAAGGGTATCTAAAAAAAGAAACCTCATGAGTCATCTCCTAGAAGATGAATAAAAATGGGGTGAGAACATTTTATCTTAACTTCCCCAAATGCTTTGTTAGATAGGCCAAAGCTTGAGAGAGGCAAAATTGTTTTAGTTGATTCTGACTTATATTCACAATGACCAGTCATCTGAAGTTTTACAGAATAGATCGATCCCAAACTAAAGGTGCCCTTGTGAGAAAAAGTTGATTCACCTTTTGGAAAAAAGATAAAGCTTGGAGAAGGTTTAGGATCTTCATTATAAAAAAAGATTTTTGATTGATGATTTTTTTCTAGATACTGGAGGCATTCACCAAGGTTAAATAAAAAATGATCTTTTCTTCCTCCATCAAAGCCCCAAAGATGTAAAACAAAACCTTGTGATTGAAAAAATTGGAGTGCGAGAGCAAGATCAGATAAATCTTTTTGAGGATTAAATTCAAATTTATGATGGGTCTTGACAGCATTCTTAATTGAATCACCATCTCCGACCCAAATATCCATCTGAGAAGTAAAGTCAGCTCCTCCATCGACAGCGAGAATGGGAAGATGATTAAACTGAGAAGGAAGTTTCGGGCCCATAGGGCCGATGATCATCCACTCTTTTTTTTCGACATATTCTATGGGCAAGTTCATTGAATTAGTTTACCTTTATTTTAATTGAGGAGTACAGAGGTTGATATGATTGAAATTAAATCTAAACGAGCTTGCGATTTATTGGTCAAGTCTGAGATTTTTTCGGAGGAAAAGAAGTTATCGATGAGATTTTTTTCCGGAACTTTTTGCTCAGTTTGGGTTGATTTGGAGTTTGATCATATAAATGTCAAAAAAATGTCATATTATGGAACTCTTCTTGATTATCAAAAAGTCATTCTTATCGCATTAGAAAAACTTCTTAAAAATAAACCCCTTGAAGTCTTGGAATCATTTTCAATCAGAGAACTTGAAGCTTTTCTTCGCGATAGGAATTCGGTTGCTGCTTTAGAGAATTTACCGCCAGAATTAGAAGGGCAATTTCGATTATTTTTAACCTGGTTAAGATTATGGCCTGTGCCTAGTGATCACTCAACTCAGTATGAATTTACTCAAGGGAAATCTTTTGAGCAACTTGGACTTGTTGAGAAAGTTTCTGAATTAAAATCTTTTTTTCATTCAGAAAATGTGATGAGAATCTATCAAGGAAGACCAAAACCTGAATTTATAGATATCTCCTCACTTGATATATTCTTAAATGTTCCTTATGAAACCGAAGATGATAAAGCTCTTCTTCATGATTTGCATGAACTCCTTGTGATGACCTTTCGAGAAGAGAAACTTAATCTGATTCCTGAGTCCTAAAAAAATGTGTTTGATAAATTGAAAATAATTCTACTAAAATAGGTGAGAGTTTAATTTTAAACCAGTTAACTCTGGTAAGGATGCTATTGTGTTAGTTTTCAAAGAAGCTAAAAAAGAAGATGAATTTGTTAATCTTACTAACTTCGATATTCAGGCGTTTACAGATTCACCTGATTTTTCCTGGACCCTTGAAAATTTAAAGAAGGAAGTAAAAACTGGCTGGAAGCTCTACTCTGTCATGGTAGAGGATGAGATCGTGGCCGCTGTTTTATTAAAAAAAGTTGGAGAATCTCTTCTTACAAAAAACACCCCCATTAAAATTGCCTTCCAGGGGAATGGTTTCTCTCATCAAATTAAAGATTTTTATGAGGAAGAGGCTAAAAAATCTCAGATGAAACAAGTTTTAAATTATTGTCCCGTAGATAACTTTAGAATGATTGCCCTTAATGAGAGTCATGGTTATAAAAGAACTGGAAAATCTTTAGGTACGGCCAATACAGTTATTGAATGGGTTAAAGTTTTATAAAGCTTAAATGAAGCTAAAACTTCAGTTTTTAACGGAGGAATAAACTATGGCAAAAACAACAAAAAAAGCTACTGCTAAAAAAGTGGCGGCTCCAAAAAAAGCTACTGCTAAAAAAGTGGCGGCTCCAAAAAAGGCTACTGCTAAAAAAGTGGCGGCTCCAAAAAAAGCTACTGCTAAAAAAGTGGTTGCTCCAAAAAAAGCTAAGACAGCTAGAAAGCCAAATCCGGCTTTTATGAAACCATTAAACCCATCTAAAGAGCTAGCAGAAATCGTTGGTGGAACTCCACTTCCAAGAACAGAGGTTATGAAAAAAGTTTGGGCCTATATTAAAAAGCACAATCTTCAGGATCAAAAGAATCGTCGTGCAATTAACGCTGATGAAAAGCTGAAGGCAGTATTTGGTGGAAAGAAACAAGTCACTATGTTTGAAATGACAAAATTTGTTTCAAATCACCTAAAATAATTTCCTATTTGTTTACCTTATATAAGGGCCAGAAATGGCCCTTTTTTTATAGTTTTTTATAGTTTCTATACTTTCTAATCACTTCTTCACTAATCATTTTCTGAGCAAGGTCTGATTCTAAAAATTTCGAACAATTCATGGTAGGATTCCCATTTGGGTATTTTTTTAGTCCACCATAGTACTGAATGCATTCATTTAAATAGAAATCAATTAATTCGGGGAAGGATTCATTAAGATGGGTTAAAACGGCCTTTTTTTTCTGCTCATCTTGAGAATTGAAAATAACATCGGGAAAGGGGTCGAGTTTTTTAAATTTTTCTAACACGGACTCCCGTCTTTCTTGATGTTTTTTTAGTTCGTTGACTCGATTCCATGAGTAATTGAAAGTCTCTCCCCTGGAGGGATTTTCAAGAAGATAAAGAGTATAGAAAAAATCTTTAACATCCTCAGTGGCCTTCATTTGGGAATTAAGGATATGAAAAGCAATTTCGCGATCTCCTGGATTTTTGGGAGCCTCAATCCTATTTTTTGCCTCTAAATTTAAGTATCTTATACAATCAGGATGGATCATTAGTTCAATTTTTTTGTTTAAATCTCCCTTTGGGCCTAGTCTGATAATATCAATTGAAAGTTGTTCCCAAAGGGTTTCCATCACAAATTCTTTTTGGCAGTAAAATTCAGATTGATTACTTTGGAGAGAAACTTGAAGCAAATCCCAAGTTGAAAGGGGGGAGTTTTTTTGATCTTTTAAAAGTTGGGCCAACTGAAATGAAAGCTCGGGATCATCTTTTGGAGAATTAATCCAAAAGTTTTTGATTAATTGATCGCAATTTTGATTTTGTTTTAAACAACTGGAGAGAAATCTCAGGCCTATTTCTTTTCTTCTCTCCTTAAATATGTCGCTTGATTTAACCTGCTCCCAAGACCATATCTTCTCAATTTTATTGAAATCCTCTATCAGGATTTCTGATTTCTGAGTGATGGCCTTACTATATGCATCAGAGGTTTCAGACAAAAGGGTTTTCCATTCATCTCCTCTTTCTGTAGGTCTAGGGTCTAGGGCATGTTCAATAAACTCATTATAACTTCTCTGATCAGCAAGAATCCTTAAGTCCTCTAGGTTGTAGAGACGTGCGGCCCAGAGAATTGAGCTATAAATTAAAAAGGTGAATAAGATAAGTTTATTCATGCTGAAATTATTTTATGATTAGGCTGATTAAACCGTCAAACTTCTCCTAAGCTCTTTGCGACTTCTCTTTTTAGGAGTAAATTCAAGGCTCTTAAAATTGTTGGAGGCCAAGGTGAAAGCAGAAGCTATTCCTGTTATAAAATCCCATACTTCTTATCATGAATGGAAAATTTTCTATTACGAAGAATTTGAAAACTTATTAGTTCCACTAAGTCATTTAGATCCGATATTAGTTGACTTAATTGGTTTTTCACAAAGCTACCCAATGGGGTATCGTCGAGAAATTGTTATTAAAGAATTTCCCTTCTTATGTGCCGTATTTCCTCAGGATAAAGAAATATTTATTGGTACTCGCCGATTATCAAGGGAACTTTGCTTATTAAAATATTTGCAAACTAAATCTATTCAAGAAGAGACTGAACCTCATTTTCAAAATTCACTTAATAATATCAAAAATCATGTAGAGAAAATAAGTTCTTTAAATCCAAGTGATTTTCCCTCAGAAATTGAATGGGTCTCTTTTCATCAAGGTCTTCCTTTGTTTTGGCAAAAAGATTCTTGGAAAGATATTGATGATGAGGCAAAAATTATTTTTAAGTCACTTCATAAAAAAACTTCTGAATATAGATCAAGTTTGTTCGAGAAATTTTCGGATTATGGGCTTACTTTAACTGCCCAGTTCGATTTAATTAGGGTCCATTTGCTTAAGTTTTTGGCCTTGCTTCCTTCTCTTGATCACGATAAGTCGGGAAAAGAAGTGAAAAGAAATTTATTAGAAAGTTTAAGAAGGTTAAACTTTGATGTTGAAATAATATCTAAATCATCACGCTCTGGCCTAAAGCATCTGCCTTGGTACTTAGTCCAAGTTTTCAAATTGTCTTACTATCTGGCCCTTCCAATTCCGCCATCTGTACTTGCTTATGTGGTAAGATACTTAGTCAGACTAATGGCCAAAAGATTCATTGCTGGCGAGAGCATTTCTACTTCAGATAAGACTTTAAAAGATCTGAGTCTAACTTCCAGAGATGCGACCTTAGATCAATTAGGTGAGCTCGTTGTCTCTGCGAGAGAGGCCGATGAGTATTTTGAAAAAGTTCTACAACTCATTCATGGATTAAAAAAGCATATACCAAAAGGTGCAAAAAATTCTGCAGGTATTTATCGAGCTCACGTTTCAATCAAGGTTTCTGCTTTAAGCCATGATTTCAAGCCCCAGGCATTCGATGAAACTTTTGCAAAAGTGGCCCCTAGACTGAAAAGAATTCTTCAAGAGGCCCATAGAGAACAGGTCTTTATTAATATCGATGCTGAACACTATCACTATAGAGACCTCGTTTTTAAAATTTATTCCAAAGTCCTTTTAGAATCTCAGGACCTTTTTGATTACTCACAAACTGGAATTGTAGTACAAGCTTACCTTAGGGATGGAGCTCAACATCTTCAAGATGTGATTGAGCTTGCCAAGAAAAGAAAACTTCTCATGCCTATTCGGTTAGTGAAAGGAGCTTATTGGGATGCAGAAACGATAGAGGGGGCAGCTCATCAATTTAGTCCTCCACAATTTTTAAACAAAGAAGAATCAGATCTTCACTTCAGGCAGCTTTCCTACATGGCCCTCAAACATGGAGATTGTATTCAGCTTGCGATTGCCTCACATAACTTACTGGATCATTCATTCGTCGAGGCCCTAAGAAATAAAAGATTTCCTTCATCTCCAATGATAGAGCATCAATGTCTTCATATGACTTATGAGGCCCTTTCGCATGGATTGGCGAAAATGAATTGGCCAACAAGAAACTACATGCCTATTGGAAACTTACTCGTAGGTATGGCATACCTCGTGAGACGAATTATGGAAAACTCCTCGCAGGTAGGAGTACTTTCTATTATGCGTTCACATAAATCATCAACTCTCATTGGACCAGTGGAAGTTCTTTTAAAAAATAAAGAACAGAAGAAAATAGTTCAAGATTCTTTTATTTCAGAAATTAAAAGTGATTTTACTCCTGCTAGACCATTAAGATTATTTTTAGAAGATGAAAGAAACAATCTATTTAACTCTTTAGAGAGTTTAAAAACAAAAATTTTATCTAAGCAAGAGGAATGGAAAAATTCATCTTTAACGAGAGTTATTTGTAGCTCGGATCCAAATTTAATCGTGGGTGTCTATAAAGAAAATACTCTTTCCGAAGCAGCACAATTAGTTGATCAACTGGAAAATGGACTTAAATCAAATTTTTGGTCTACAAATACTCTGGCAAGAGTTTCTATTATGCTTAAAGCTGCTGATTTGATGCTCATAAGAAGAAATGATCTTGCTGCATTAATCATTTACGAGGCCGGAAAAACAATGACGGAAGCACTCGCAGATGTCGACGAGGCGATTGATTTCATCAATTTTTATGCTCGCCAAGAAATTGATTTAAATCTTAAAAATAACCAGATTCAAAATAGGGGAGTCATAAGTGTGATTGCTCCTTGGAATTTCCCATTAGCAATTCCTTGTGGAATGGTCGTTGCACCTCTCGTTGCTGGAAATGCAGTTGTTTTAAAACCGGCTGAACAAACACCACTTATTGCCGAAGAATTGGCTTCTCTTTTATGGGATGCAGGTGTTCCTAAGGAAATCTTTGCCATTCTCCAGGGAGATGGCGAAGTGGTTGGGGCCCCAATCGTTACCCATCACCGAACAGCGGGAATTGTTTTTACGGGTTCAAAAAATGTGGGCCAATGGATTTTTAAGAATGCCTCTGACAAATTAATTACTCATTACAAGACCGAAAAATGGATGCAAAAGAAAGTCATTACTGAGATGGGTGGTAAAAATGCGATTATTGTTACTAATAATTGCGAACTTGATGAGACCGTTTCAGGAATTCTTTATGCAGCTTTTGGTCACGCAGGTCAAAAATGCTCTGCTGCTTCAAGAATTATTGTTCACTCAGAGGTTAAGGATGCACTTGTCGCAAGGTTAATTCAGGCCATGAGAGATATAAAAGTTGGTGAAGCGATGGACCCTTCAACCACAGTCAATCCTTTAATCTCGAAGGAAGATCAGGATAGGGTTCGTAAAATAGTTGAAGAGGCCAAGAATGAAGCTATTAAAGAGAAAGGAAAGATTCATCTTGATAGATCTTTTGAAAAGTTACCTGGATTTTGTGTTGGACCAGTTTTACTAGAGCTTCCACTTCATCAGGCACAAAATAAAGATTCCTGGGCCCAACGAGAAATTTTTGGTCCAGTCATTCATATTGTGGAATATGATTCTCTTATTCAGGCCGTAGAACTTTTTAATGCCACAGAGTATGCCCTAACTGGCGGTATCTACTCCCAATCACAAGATGACATAGATTTTCTTCTCAAATTCTTAAGAGCTGGTAATCTTTATGTCAATAGACCTAATACTGGGGCCAGAGTCGCCATTGAGCCGTTTGGTGGCTTTAAGATGTCTGGCACTGGACCTAAGGCCGGAGGAAGAGGTTATGTAGAGCAGTTTCATTTTGTTGATTCTGAAGATGCGATGACTCCTGCTTCTCCTGTTAAGTGGGCAGACAATACAGGGTATGAAATACCTACTCCAAGACCATCGGTCATCTCCACCCAAGGTAGAGTTGCGCGTTTAGAAACATTTTCGAAGGAATTCCTAAAAGATTTTGAAAAGATCATGGGAGTTTTAAGTGAAAATGAAAAAATAAAAATTCAGCAATACTCTTTATGGCTTAAAGAAAATATTGAAAATTTTATTCAAGGAAAACATCCAAATTATGTTATCCCTGGTCAGCTAAGTTATATGGATAAATCCCTCATCAGGGAGTCTGGTCTTTTTGTTATGATCAATTCAAGACCTACCTTAAAGTGTCTTCAGTATCTTTTTACCGCCGTTTCACTAGGAAATGGATTATCGATCATTTGTCTGACTGAAGAAAGCTATCAGATTTGGAGAGAGATTCTTCAAATGATTTATAAATCGGGTTTTTCAAAAGCTAACTTTGATTTAACTAAAATTGATGAGAATTCGCTCAATTCATATTTATCAAAATCTCAGTATAGCTTTATTTATTTGGACCGATTTGTAGAATTCAAAAATACTGTCTATAGAGAATTATTTCCGGGAAATGCACTAAAAGATCATATGAGACTTATAATGTCTGAGGTTGATGGAATTGATATGTCTGATTTTAATTCAGTGATAGATCAATTTGTTTGGATGAGGGCCTTGGCCATTAATACGATGAGGCATGGAGCTCCTTTGGAGATTAATTCATGAGACTACTTATTCTTGGGGCCGGGAAAATGGTTGAGGCCATCATCACCGGCCTTCATGGAAAGCGAGACTTATCTGAGTTATGGATCTATTCCCCCAGTGGGCTGAGTGCTAAAAAACTCTCTCAAATGTACCAATTGAATTGGGCCAAAGACTTAAATGAAATTAAAGCGATCGATTTTGATTTTGTTATGGTTGGTTGCAAGCCTCAGCAACTAAAGGATTTGGCCTTTATTTTTCCAAATCATTTAATAAACACACCTGTGATCTCAATTCTTGCCGCACTTTCGGAAGAAAAACAAAAGCAAATTTTAGGGGTCAGTAGATTAATTCGGTTGATGCCTAATTTACCGGTTAAATTTGGGGCCGGAGTCTCGTTAATTTCATCTCATTCCGCTTCAGAGGAGATGAGTCATATGGAACAATACTTATCTCCTTTAGGCCATTTGAAAATAGTAAAAGAACATGAACTAGAAGAACTCACCCTTCTGACTGGCTCAGGTCCAGCTTTATTTTATGAATTTACTAAATATCTGTCTCAATGTTTTGAATCCTTGTCTATTGAAGAAAGGGAGAAATTGGCCAGAATGGTTTTTTATGGATCAGCACTAAGTGCTCATCAAGCTTCGGATGAGAAGATTGACGATTTAATAAGTGCTGTCACTTCAAAAGGAGGAGTGACAATTGAAGTTTTAAACTCCTGGAGACATTCACCTCTTAAGAAATTGCTACAAGAGGGTATTGATTCTGGAAAACAGCGGGCGGAATCGATAAGAAATGAATGATAAATAATCGGCAATTTTTTCCGCTTCTTCCAGGCCAGTTGCTCGAAAAATAAAAAAAAGCTACCCTCTGATTGAGGTAGACTATGGAAGATATCCGTTCTGTCCTTTCTCAGTTTAAGAAAACAAGAGACGAGCCTGACTTAGACAAATCAGGAGTAGGTCCCTCATTAACGGCAACAACAAGTGAAATTCCTGATATTTTTTTTGACGATATTCTTTTGCGCTTTAAGTTGGCAAGGCCTGATATTTCGCTCCTGATGTATTTATATCGACAAGTATGGTGTCGTCCAAACCTTTATCGCAAACATGGTATTGGCCCATTAAATTCATTTACTGACTTGGCCTTAAATTTAAATATGAAACATGATGAATTGGTTGCTCATATTCATATTTTAGAAAATCTTGGTCTGATTGAGACAGTTAGATCGGGGCAATATTTTATTCGAAAATATTTTACAGAAGAATTTGATTTCAAATACGGTCAGAATTATGATGAGTTTTTTTAATGCTTCCATCTTAGGTACTCATGCTGTCAAAACGACTTTCTTATCTAAAATCCTTATGCCCCCAAGAGGAAGTTCAAATTATTTGGGACATTGGTTGTGATCACGGAGAACTAGGCACTTCATTTCTTAATTTTAAAAACATTATTGAGATTAACCTGGTCGATGCATCTGAAAAAGTCATCTCACAACTTAGAACAACACTAATAGATTCGTATATTACAATCCCGAGCAAAATTAAAATCCAGCACTCAAAAGGACAAAAATTAAATTTAACAAACCAGTTGAAAAAAACAATCTTCATAGCGGGTATGGGTGGGGACGAAATCTGTGAAATTTTAATCCAAATCAAGGATCAACTAAATATTAATGACGATATTATCATTTCTCCTCATAGGAAAATTTTAGAATTAAGAAGAGATTTAATTTCACATAATTTTAGACTTAAAAACGAATCGATTATTCAGGATGGAAATCAATTTTACCAAATTTATGTGTTAACGATTGATCCGACTAAAGAACCCTTCTCACCATTTGGCTCACCAGCCTTTTGGACAGGAAGTCGAGAAGCTATCGAATATAAAAATCTTCAAATTAAATTCTTTTCACAACACCGAGACGCCTTGTCTTTGGAGTATGTTTCCTACCTAACTTCTTTATCTTATTGAAATAATTAATCTTAAATAAAATTCATGATATAATATATGTATGGCAGACAAGTTTCTGTTTTTATATTTTGGTGATGACGAAGCTTACTTTAGAGCTTTGCAGGGTGAGTTTCAAAAAAATTTAAAAATCCCTGTCGATTTTAAAAGATTTTATGAAAGTGATGAGAAAAAAATTCAAAGTTTTTATTTAAAAATTTTTACCTCAAAACCTACAGTCGTTTTTATTGATTTCTCTAAACAAACTCTCGATTATCTTCATTTAGCAAGACTGATTTCCAGGATAAGATTAGACCATCAACCCATCACTATTGGTCTTGTTGATTATTTATCCCCACCTCAGGTCTTGTCGGAAAGTATGGCCACAGGAGTCCATTTTACTCACGTTAAGGGGCCCGAAACTTTTGATGTCTGTTATGATATTGCTAAAATTATTATTCCAAATGAGGCAGGAGAGCATGGATTTGCGACCGCTGATTTAAAGGAAAGTTGGAAAGCTGGTGCAATATCAAAAATTGGATTTATTCATTTTGAAGGTATCCACATTGAAACAAATCTTCAGCTCAATAAAGGGGAGAGGTTAAAGATCGCTCATTTTTGGCAAACTAAAAAAACAGTCCCTTCCGGGGACGTATTTGTCAAGGACAAGGGTGAAACGAATTTATTCTATCACTATGATCGTTGGTTAGATCTCGATTTTCTTTTTGTTGACGAGTTTTCTCCACCTGAAGGAATGGAGCCAGATAAGATCAAAGAGAAGCAAAATGAACGGGAAGCAGATATTGTTTACTCAAAAAAACAACTTAAAAAATGGGTTGGTGAAAACCTTCAAGACTCGCTTGAAAAAAAGGGGAAAGTTTTTGTTATTGATCCTCAAATGCAATTTTATCAAGATCAAAAAAGATCCGATAAATATCCCTACGTCATCAGATGTGCTCCTTATCTTTTAGACATCGCATTTGAACTTAATCGACTAAGGCCTTTAGTTATTGCATTTAGCTTGGATAAACCAGAGGCTCCTGAACAAAAAAATACACAAGAAGTTTTACAAAAAATAGTTACTCACGTTAAAAATAATCTCTCTGACATATCTCCATACATCGTCTTGTTTAATGCCCCTCAATCAACTAGCTTCTACCATGAACTTTTAGATTACAAAAATCTTCTTGCCTCAAAGGAAGCACTCACTGTTGAAATTCTCGTCAGAATGGCCGAAGTTTTTGAAAAGAAAAAAATTCTTGGTCATAAACCAACAGGCAAAGGGGACAGAGTTTTTCTCAATAAAATAAAACCAAACTCCATCTGTGAAATTTTAGTCGATATCAATGTCACAAAATTATCTGAAACAGATATGTTATTTACCTGTGACAGAAATCTTCCAGTAGGGATTAATCTACACATTAAAGAGCCTCTCGACATGTATATCCAGGTGCAAATGGCGAAAACTCAATCAGGTCCTCCCTCCTATTTAGGACTCATTCATGGAATAGGGGAGGAGGCCAAAAAGAACTTAAGAAAATTTGTTAATACTATTTTCTTTAGAGACCATGACGCCACTCTTCAGGCTGAACTTGATGAATTTAATAAATTGAATCAAGATAAACTTCAGGAAAGATTAACCCAGGAAGAAGCAAAAAAAGCTGAAGAAGCTCAAAAAGCAGAAGAAACAAAAAAAGCAGAAGAAGCTAAAAAGGCTGAAGAAGCTAAAAAGGCTGAAGAAGCTAAAAAGGCCGAAGATGAAAAAAACAATCAATAGTTGCAATTCTATAAGAACAGATTTAATTTCTTTTCATGAAATTAGTTAAATTAATAATATTCTTTTTTGGTATCTATCTCGTTAAGAGATTTTTTGATCTTTTAAAAACGGTTCAAGAAATTAAACAAGAACAACAAAATTTTAAAAAAAATGAACCTAAATTTGAAAAGAACTATCAAGATTCAATTGAAACTGAATTTAAAATAATAGATCGTTAATTTATATCTTTAATCATTTTTTTTATTTTTTTATAATTTCCTGATCCCGATCCAGCCAAATATTCAATCTCTTTAAGTGACAAAATCACCTTTTTATTTGAACTAAATTTGCTTTTTAATTCATTAAGATCATAGTTTTCTTCAACTCTAAATCGAGACCTGATTATCTTAAAAAATAAAGACCACAATTTATCTACCTCAGAAAGCTTTGGTCTCCGTACCCAGTACATCGAAGATAAAAATAAAAAGACAACAAGACAAATCAAAGCATAGATCCAGGTTCTTTTAAGTCCTAGGAGATCAAATAATTTTGTTTGCTCTGTATAATCTATTGTTTCGATCCACTGATAGAACTTAAAATCCCATTGAGAGAACCAAAGTTTAAGCTCAGAGAAAAAAGATAGAAATGGAAGATTGTTTTTTTTAAATAAATTAAATCCAGAATTTAAATTTTCTAAAAATTCGTCCGTAGAGATGAGACTTCTGTTCGGAATTATCCAGAGGGTTGGATCTATCTTTTTCCAAGTGCCTTGATCCAAATATTCAACCCATACATGGGCATCCTTTTGACTAACCATAAAAAAATTCCCGTACGGGTTAAATTCGCCTCCAAGAAAGCCAGAAACAAGACGAGAGGGTATTTTTTTTTCACGCAAAATAAGCGCAAGGGCCGATGAGAAATGAGAACAAACACCTTGTTTATTTTTCATAAAGCTTAGAAATGATTCTGTAACGCCTGGATTTAGATTATAGGAAAAATTATTTTTTGCATAAAAATGCTTCACTTCTAACAAAAGATCTTCAATATGAGTCGATTTAAAATTTTCCCTAATCCATTGCCTTTCGGCCATGGTGAGTCCAGATCTTAAATAGGGTTTTATGTTCTTAATTTCTACTGAACTATTTTGTTCACGACTCCATACTTCGTAGCGCTTAGATCCTAATAAAGAGTTAAAAGATGTCACATTACCCGAATTCATCGGTTCATAAATCTTATCTTTAAATCTAAAATATTTTGGAGAATCTATTCCCAAAAGAAATTGCGATTTAAATTGTAATTTCACTCTTTGCTTTAAAAAATCAGATGAGGCATCAGGAAGATCAACAGATGATATTTTATTTTCATAATCAGCATCTGAGACCGTCCAATCCCAGCCATTGTTTTGCGACACTGAATTCCCACGCCAGTAATAAGGACCTCTTGCATGTGGAGTCAAGATTTCGACTTGAAAGGCGCTCAAATTTGAAACCGTTAAAGACGAGTATTTAGAAATAATCACATTAGGAGAATAACCAATTTCTCCATTCTCGGGATTAACATTTCCAACATCAATGGGAGACATGCTTCTTGGGAAGAAGATAAATAATAAAATGACAAAGGGAAAAACTAAGATTAAAGAAGTAAAAACTTCTTTCAAATGAACAACAATTTTTAATTGATCATAAAAGTTTCGAATCAAGAGAAAAAATGAAATGATTAAAAAAATGGCATACAAAAGATTTTTTTCAAATAAGCTACCAGAGCTAATAAGTAGGATCATACCGAAAAAGATCATATAATCATCTCTACTATTTTCTCTTTCAAGTATTTTTAGCACTGTTACAGAAGTTAAAAAATTTAATCCGACCTCTGGGTCAAAAACTTTTTTAAAAGTAACCCAATAAGAAATCAAAAGTATGATCGAGGCCGTATTTCTGACATAGAGAGAGGGCCTCAGACTAAAGGTCATTAATAAAATACCAATTGTATTAAGAACAAGAGTTGGAAAAATTAATATTTCTTTCAATAAAAATGAAAAAAATAAAAGAATAATTGAGTTTAGATGTTTTCTCATTAGCATGTGGAAAGTTCTTGCTTGCACTTAATGTAAACAGATGGATTACTTTCTAAACTGAATTTTTTATTATTTATGATCAATTCAAAGTGATTTCCTCGCTCGTAATGAAATTTCAACTCACTCATAACCATAGACAAACTGTGTTCTTTTTCAAAATCTTTGAAATCGTCTGGCCAGGTTCTCTTAAAATACAATCCTCCTGAGCTTTCCCGTTCTTTGATAACAAGAAGATTGTTTTTACTGTAAATTTTCCAATCAATTTTTTTTAAGCTCTCACCTTGATAATTTTGAAAATGACTAAATTCCTCATTTCCTTTGATTAATTTATTTTCCTGGCCGAGAGATTTTTTTTCCATCGAATTGGATAAAGAAAAATGAGAAATAAGAGATGGCGCTACAAACGTTTGCCCTTGAATGGAATCTACTTTATAAATTTGATATAAACCAAAAGGATAAGTAGAGGAGTAGAGAATTTTGTCCCAAACATACATGCCTCTTTTATTGAAATATATTTCTCCTTGAAAATCATTCTCATCATTTTGCAATACTCTTAAAGAAATAATGCCTTTGTTCGTTTTAAGATATAATTGAGAATCCAGAAATAAGTCTTTGCCTTTCCAAGTCAGTCGAAAATGAGCGTTTTGGAGCGAAAAGCACTCTCCAATATTTAAATTTAAAAGTTTAATTTTTTTTAGATGAAAATAAGTTTTAAATATCCATATAAAATTCAATGAAAATAAAAAAAGGGAAAGAATTAAAAGTAAATTATTTCCATAACCGACAGAAAGTAGGATCAATAAAAAGATAAGGCCATTAAAGTAATTTCCTAATTTGGTAGGATGGATATAAATTCCATCTCTAAGAAACAACAATTTGATGAAAAATGACACTTTCTAGGCCTCCTTAAAAAATTTAAACCTAGAAATAATTTCCTTTGCTTTAAGTTGTTCATTTAGAACTGAATAGTTATGTGAAGAAAACATTCTATGAGCTGCGACAAAAGGAAAGGCCTGTTGAACGTCCTCTATCGTAACAAAATTTCTACCTTCAAGATACGCCCAAGCCTTGGAAGCATCCAGTAAATCGAGGGCCGCTCTGAAACTTAATCCAAAGTAATCCTGATGATCTCTTGTTAATTGAACTAAATCTCTTAAATAGGAGAGTACAGAATCAGAAACACTCATATTTTTAATATTGCTTTTTGATGCTTTAAGCATAGACGTTGTAATGAGTTCTGGTATCTCATCTAATAAATCTGTGCGGGGTCCAGATCTTAAAAGATAAATCTCTTCTTCTTCAGTTAATTTACCCATCGATATCTTAAAAAGAAACCGATCCAGTTGTGATTCAGGTAAGGGATTAGTTCCAAACTGACTTCTAGGATTTTGAGTCGCAAAAACACAAAAATGATCGGAAAGAGGATAACTTTTTTCTTCAATTGTAACTCTTTTCTCTTCCATGGCCTCAAGTAAAGCGCTTTGTGTTTTTGGAGTCCCTCTGTTAAGTTCATCCGCTAAAATGAGCTCAGAAAAAATTGGACCTGGCCTGAATATAAATTCTTCTGTTTCTTTTTTAAAAATATTTACCCCTAAAATATCTGAGGGCAATAAATCAGAGGTAAATTGAATTCTTTGAAATTTAAGACCAGAGGCCTTGGCAAAAAACTTTACCAAAGTTGTTTTACCAACACCTGGTATATCCTCAATCAGAATATTTTTGTTCAATATAAGGGAAATGAGGGCCAGCCTGAGTTGAATTTTATTTCCTGGCAATATCTCTAGGGCCTTGTTAAAAAAATCCTCGTAATGATTTGACATAGTTCGATCTTAACATGCCAAAAATTCTTGTCATGTTAAAAAAAAATTCATTATTTCAATAGATTTCGTTTTTATCCAGAGGCCAACAAACTATTTAAGTCTTCAATTAAACAGACCGATAAATTAGATCAGGAATTATCGTGTTTGAGCTGAATTTCTGTAGGAAAATCACTCATTATCTAAAAAACAAAATTGGAGGCTTGCTTGAACGCTAGAAATCAAGAGAACTTTCAGGAAATTTTAATCAATCAGTATAGAGACCTAATCCACGAGGCCATACTTGAAAGTGAAACAGATCACAAAACAAGCCTCAATATAGGCAGATTAAACGCAAAACTGCAGGTGATTTATAAGGCCGCTGAATATGATGGACTCCCTCAAGAAATCGTAGACAATCTGATTGATGAGATGATGCCAAGTATGCCAGCAGCAAGGGCCGCGTGATTTAAATTTTGTTGATTCTTTAAGTCCATTTATGGAATATAAAAGCTTCTCAATTATAGAGGAGCTTTTATGAGTTTAGACGAAGCTATTTTAATACTTAGAAATGCAGTTAAGCACACTGGAACTATTGATCAAAAACATATCGATCTTACTTTAGTTCCGGCCACAGATAGGGCGAGATATGAACAGGCCCTTATGGTGACCCAAATGGCGGTCAAAGACGGAATTCTTACAAGAGATGATTTATTCGCAAGACTTTTACTGAATTAATGCATTGCACGATAAGAAAGATTATCGTGCAATGACACTCTTTTTAGTTATTTGAATTTAAATATTTAACGAAGTCTTTTGTATTCGCCACTTTGTACTTAAGCTTTTTTGATCTGTATTTTTTAAATAACCAAGGCTTCTTCACCATCGTTCCATCACAAAGAGATCCATCTCGGTCATGATCAAGTAATTTTGCAAGAAAAGCTTCTTTATCCAATTCATCAGTCGAAGATTTTTTTAAATAATACTGATAAAACTTTTCACTTTTTTTGCCTGATCGGTTCAAGTACTGCTCACCCAGGACTTTTATCATGTTATTGAGTCTAACCACTGAAATAATAGACTTTGTCGTATCAACACCAAAAGTAACTGCAGAAAATAGGCCTCCAAAAAACATTCCTGTAACGACTCCGGCCAGATCACCAAAGCCCCCTGGAGGATTATTTGCAGCTCCAACAACTCCCCCAACAATTCCAAGTCCAATGGATGATCCAACAACGGCTATTGGTCCAACCACTGGAGCGAATGAGAGCTTTAAGATCAGCTGCTTTCTTCTTTGAAGCATTTCATCCAAGCAGGTTGAGTTAGCATCTACTCCTGCTAGGTAATCTTTAATTTCTTTAATTTTTACAGTTGAAAGTTCTTCTGGAGATGTAAAAACCTCTGCCGAAGAAAGATCTGCATTTTGGGCCTCTAATTCTTCCCCAGAAATAACATTAGAAAAACTTGAAAAAGAATATATGAGGGATAAGAAAAGAACTATTTTTTTCATGATTTGTCCCCTTAGGTAATTAAGAAGACTTTTTTATTCCCTAAATCCATTTACCGCAATGATTGTCTATAATTTTTACATGGGATTTAGCTATAGAACAAAATCACGGCAAGGATTTGGACCTTGTTTTGTGGATCTTTTATAGAGATCAATATAAAGCTTTTGCTGACTTGTATTAACTGCTTGAGCAAGTTCTTTCGTTTTTCCTTGTAGTTCAGGAAACTGCTTCCAGAAATTGCTTATTTCAGCATAATGAGGGTTTTGTTTGATCATGTATTCTTTCCAGCCCTGAGCCTTTTTATAACATTCAATAATTGCAAGATTATGGGCCTTCTCTTCAGGAGTGCCGGTTTCAAGTCTTTGAAGATAAAAATCAAAAATTTTATCAAACTTTATAGATAAAAGCTGCTCAAGGGTGAAATAGTTAATACATTCTTTTCCTGCTTTAATATTCTTCTCTGGATCTGGCTTAATTTCACTACAAAAATTCAATCTTGTTTTCATATTAGAAAAGCCTGCTTGCTGCATCTTTTCTTTCAAGGACTGATCATAATCATAATAGGCCTTAAGTGATTTATAAAGGCTTTGAATGTTACTTCTAACTCCAGAATCATGAATCGATTGTGAAATTTTTTGAAGCTCTAAGCTTAAAGCCTCTAAGTCTTCTTCCATTTTACATTCTTTACCTTTGAGAAATTCTTCTTCTAGATATGGAATAAATTTGTCTGCCTTTTCTAGATGAAAATAAAGGTAAGGTGTGAGAGCTTCATAAAGTTTATCTTGCACCTCTACGCCTTGAGGTGAAGAAATCATTGGATATGATAGATCATAATAATCTGATCTTGTGGCCAGAAAGATATCCTCTAAGTTTTTTCCTTTTTGCAAAGCTCTATTAAACTGATTAGAAAAGTTTTTCTCATAACTTCCACCAAACCCTAAATGATGAGTTCCAGTTCCCGAGAT
>JACCDO010874652.1_pt1 | contig 18732 bp, 16 predicted proteins | sample 7446101 | NCBI WGS metagenome assembly JACCDO01 (sample SAMN15323440, study PRJNA562643) | freshwater metagenome | isolation source: river surface water | place: USA:Blue River Watershed | collected 2017-08-16 | reverse complement strand
TGAAGATTCGACTCCGTTCTCGCTCCTTGATCTCGAACCAGATCCCAAGCCCTCGGCGACGGAGCCGTTCTTCAACCGGCTGCTCGGCGGCGAGTGGGGGCACACGGCGCTGCCGCGTCGTCGCGACGACGAGCCGTGCTTGCCGTGCTACTGCGGTCATTCGGGATGCGTCGAATCGTTGCTGAGCGGACCGGGACTCGCGCTCGACCACGCACGCCGCATGGGTGACGCACAGCCGCGGCTCACCGCGGCCGAGATCGCTGCAGCGGCAGAGGCAGGCGATGCGCGCGCGATGGAATCGATGCAGCGCTATGCCGAACGGCTTGCGCGCGCGCTGTCGACGGTCGTCAACGTGCTCGATCCCGACGTGATCGTGCTCGGCGGCGGTTTGTCGCAGGTCGACTCGCTCTATCGAGACGTGCCGGCGCTGCTGCAGCGCAGCGTGTTCGCCTCGGCTGGCGCCGATCCGCTGCGCGTGGACCTGCGGCGCAGCGTCCACGGCGACTCCTCGGGCGTGCGCGGAGCCGCGTGGCTCTGGCGCACGACGGGGCTCAGCCCTTCATCTGCTTGAGCTTCGCGATCGCGCCGAGCACGTTCTTGCCCGATGCGGCGCGCGTGCCGGTGCGGTTCTCCGCGACGCCGGCTTGCGCGTCCGTGCTGCTGCCCGGCGCTGCGGGTGCGGCGTGTGCCGCAGGCTGCGCGTGCACCGCTGGCTCGTGGTTGCCAGCGTGCGACGACGACGCATGCGCAGGCTCGTGCGCAACGGATGCCGCGGCCATGGCCGGCGCCTTCTGCTGCGCGCTCGTGCGGATCGCCTGCTGGATCGACGCGACCGAGTTTGCGAGGCCCGTCACTTCGCGTTGGATCTCGCGGACCGAGTTCTCGAGGCCGCCGAGGTCCTTGTCGCGGACTTGGTCGACGGTGTTCGTCAGCTTGCCGACCGTCGTGTCGACGACGCGCTCGAGGCGCTGCATCTCTTCGTGCAGCGTGTCTTGATTGGCGAGTCGCTCGAGCTTCTGGCCGTAGGCCTTGCTCGTGTCTTCGAGGCGCGTGAGGCTCTGCTTCATGTCGCCGTCGTCGAGCCGCTTGCCGATCGACGTGATGCTGGTCTCGACACGCTGCAGCGCCTGCATGAGCTGAGGATCCTGCGGCGCCTTCTCGGCAACGGCCGCCATCGCTTGCTTGAGATCCGATGCGAGCTTCTGGAACGACTGCTCGAGCGGCGTGAGATCGACGGACAGCGACTTCGCCGCCGATTCGACCTTCGCCAAGCCCTGCTGCATCGCGGCCTGGATCGCTTCGATCTGCTGCTTCTGCTGCTGGAGCTGCGCGGCGAGGTCGTTGCCTTGCTGCGCGATCTCCATCAGCGGCTTGCCATACATCTTGAGCGCCTTGGTCAGGTTGCCGACCTTCTCGTCCTGGCGCTCGAGTGCCAGGAGCACGCGCTGGAGTTCTTCGCCTTCCGCAGGCGGACGCTCCGTCGAGAGCTGGTGCTGCTCGACGAGATATTGAACCGAGCCGTGCAGTTCGGATTCCTTCTCGCTCTGCGCCTGCGCGAGTTGCTCATAGCGAGCTTGCGCGAGCGAGTGCTGGCGACGCACGACGGAGAGCACGAAGAGCACGGCGCCGATCGTCAGGAGCACGGGAGCGTCGAGCCCAACGCTGCGCAGCGAGGTCGTCAGCGACGACGAGCTCTGCAGCACGGTTGCGACGATGCCACCCATGAGGCAGGCCGCGCCGACCATCGCGCCGATGCCGGTCTTCTCCGACTTGGCCTGCGATTCGGTCGCCTTCGACGTGGTGCGTGCACGACGGCGGCGCGTCGCAGGCTCCGTCCCCTCGAGCGACTCGTCGGTCGTGTTCGAGTCCGACTCGGTCGCGATCTCCGAATCCTCGGACGGCAGCGGCTCTTCCATGGTCGCGGCCTTGGGCTTGCCGGCCCCGGTCGCCATGAAGTCCGGACCCAACAGGTCGTTCAGCATGTCCTCGGTCGACGATTTGTCGTTCTGCTTGCTCATGTCCCGTTTCCTGCGGTGAGGCACAGGGGGCGCGGCGGATAACCCCGTCCCCTTCGTCCGTGGATCGGCACCATGGCTGCTTTGGGTGAAGTCGCCCCGTTGCAATCGGGCTGCGGACCCCGGAAAAGAACCAACCGGATGTCACGAAAGCTCAAGGGCATCGCCGCCGCACCCGGCATCGCCATCGCGCCCTTGGTCCACTTCCATGGGACGTTGGACTCCATTCCAACATGGAAGGTTGCCCCGGAAGGCGTCGCCTCCGAGCGTCGTCGCCTCGACGAGGCGATCGCGGAAGTGGGGCGGTCGATCCTTGCGCTGCGCAAGGAGCTCTCCGACGCGCTGTCGAACCACGACGTGCGGATCTACGACGCGCAGGTCAGCATCCTGCACGACCCGACCTTCCGCGCCGACGTGGTGCGGGAGGTGGAGCAGCAGGGCTGCAACCTTGAGGTCGCGCTGCATCGCGTGGTCGCGCGCTACGAGGCGGTCTTCCAGAACATGGCGGATGCGTCGATGCGCGAACGCGCCGCCGACCTCCGTGACGTCGGGCGCCAGCTCGTGGCGGCGTTGATGGCGAAGGATCGCTCGAAGTACACCGCGAATGGCCGCGACTACCTGTTCGCCGCCGACGAGTTCTTGCCCAGCGACGCAGGCATCCTCGATCGCAAGCACCTGCGCGGCATCGTCACTGCGCACGGCGGCAAGTACTCGCATGGCGCGATCCTTGCGCGTTCGCTCGGCATCCCGGCAGTCGTCGGCGTCGACGACGTGATGTCCAAGGCCAGCAGTGGCACGACGGTCATCCTCGACGGCGACAGCGGGCAGGTCTTGATCGACCCGGCGCCGGACGAGTTGGCGCACTACCAGCAGCGATTGCTGGAGCAGAAGAGCGTCGATCTGCGCGTCGCCGAAGTGCGGTTCCAGCCGGCGGTCACGCTCGATGGATCCGAGGTGTCGCTCTACGCCAACGTCGAAGGCGTGCGCGACCTCGAGAAGTTGGAAACGGACGCGATCGCAGGCATCGGCCTGTTCCGCACCGAGTTCGCGTTCATGGAACGGCGGCAGTTTCCGACCGAAGAAGAACAGGTCGCGATGTATCGCCGCGCGATGCAGGGAAGCCGCGGCAAGCCGGTCACGTTCCGCACGCTGGACGTCGGCGGCGACAAGCCGCTGGGCTACTTCCGCACGCCAGAAGAACGCAACCCAGTGCTTGGTTGGCGCGGGCTCCGTCTGTGCCTCGATTGGCCGGACATCCTCTACACGCAGTTGCGCGCGATCCTGCGCGCAAGCGCGCTCGGCCACGCGCGCATCCTGTTGCCGATGGTGACGACGCGCAGCGAAGTCGTTCGCTGCCGCCAAGTGCTGGACCAGATCCTCGAGGACCTCCGCTCTTCGGGCGTGCCCTTCGATCCCAAGATCGAGTTGGGGATCATGGTCGAGATTCCGGTCATCGTGCCGGTGCTGCCAGAGATCCTGCCGCTCGTCGACTTCGTGTCGGTCGGCACCAACGACCTCGTCCAGTACCTGCTCGCCGTCGATCGCGACAACCAGCGCGTCGCCAAGATGTACGACCCGTTCCATCCGGGCGTGCTTCGCGTGCTGCACCAGATCGTGCGCGCGGCCAACGCTGCGAAGAAGCCCGTGTCGATCTGCGGCGAGATCGCAGGCGACCATCACTTCACGCCGATCCTGCTCGGCATGGGCTACCGCGAGTTGTCGATGGCGCCCGTGTTCGTGCCGCGCGTGAAGTTGACGCTGCGCAGCTTCTCGGTCGACGAATGCCGCACGCTCGCCTCGACGGCGATTGCGCTCGAATCGACGACCGCGGTGCGGAAGCTCGTCGGCGAAGAAGTGCGCGATCGCTGGGCCCGCTTCCTGCAAGCGGCCCCGGGAGACGCTGCGACGTGAGCGGGCGCGGGCTGCGCCACGGCGCGTGGTCCGTGCAGGAGCTGGACCGCTTGCGCCAGCTGCTGCCATGGCGCGGCGTCGATGGAGCTGCGGCGCTGTTGCGACGCTCCAGCGACAGCGTGCGCAAGCGAGCAGCGCGCATGTTCAAGACCGCGTCGCGTCGCGGCGAGTGGAGCGAGGCGGATGACGCATTGCTTCGGATGGCATGGGGCGCCGTCGAGCCGCGACTCTTGGGCACGATGCTCGGAAGGCCATCGGCCGACGTGGCGCGGCGTGCGAGCGCGCTGCGCTCCAAGCAGAAGCGCGGCGAGTGGACGCACGAAGAGCAGAGGCTCTTGAAACGACTCTACGGAACGCGCGCCGACGAAGATCTGGAGGTCTCGTTCCAGCGCACTGCAGGCGATATCGCAGCCATGGCGAAGCAGATGTGTCTGCAGAAGGACAAGCGCTTCGCGCGAGCGCACAACGAGGACGACGGGGTGCGAGCGTCGCGCGCGCCGCGATGGACCGCCGCCGAAGTGGCGATGCTCCGCGCTGCGTATCGCGATCACGACAACCTTGAGGTCGCGCGCAAGCTGGGTCGCTCCGTGGTCAGCGTCGCCAACAAGGCGTGGCAGCTCGGCCTGCAGAAGAGCGCCGCGGCATTGGCTCGGATCGGTCGCGCCAATGTCGCGCACCGGTTCGAGTCCGAAGGCTGAGCTCGACGTCTCTCGTTTGCGCCCATGCCAACGGCGCGCCACGCCATGCGCCGTGGCACCACGTGGAATCCTGTCGGATTCCGCCTCAATGCTGCATAGCGCGACTGCCGATCAACGGAGGGAGTTCGGTCGAGACCGGCCTCCACAACCGCTCGAGGAAACCATGGAAATCGTCGGCAAGAAGAGCCAAGGCCTGTCCGTCACGACGCTGAGCGAGGACAAGACCGTCATCATCTCGTTCAACGATCGCAGCCTGAACTTCTACGTCACCGACTCGCTCAAGGAGTCGCTGAAGGAAACGATCCAGTCGAAGATCGACGCTGGATTCCAGCACTTCATCCTCAACCTCGACAACGTCAAGATCATCGACTCGTGCGGAGTCGGGTTGATCATCGTCGCCAACAACGTGACGACGTCGAAGAGCTGCAAGCTCTACCTGAGCAACATCAAGCCGTTCATCGTCAAGATCTTCGAGATCATGCGCATCAGCAAGCACCTCGCGATCTTCGAGAACGAGGACAGCGCGCTGCAGGCGATCAAGACCGGCGCGAAGTGACGCAAAGCGTCGCCGCGGCCGGCGGTGGCGCAGCCTGAATCGCAATCTGCCCGTCCGGCTCGGGCTTTGGTCGCTTCGATGCAGAGCGCGGTGGGACGGACGCTCGCAGTTGCATGCGAAGCCGCGGCGCGCGGCGTCCCCGATCCCTTCCCGCAGTCGCTGACTGCGCACTGGTGCGCAGCAGGGTTGGCCGATGGCCTCGTGCAGTTGGCGCAAACCGACGCGCGCTTGCTGCTGCTCGATGAACGGTTCTCCGATGCGCAACTGCGCTCGCTCACCGCAGCTGCCGATCGGCGCGGCGTGATGGCGGCGCTAGCGGTCGCGCGCCGCGACGCAGCGACGCTGCAGCGCGCGCTCGACCTTGGCTGCCGCGGCGCGATCGCAAAGGACGACGGCGAGACCGAAGCGAACGCACTGCTCGTCTCGGCTCAGGACCTGCACCGGCGCTTCCTCGCGGATCAGCACGATCTCAAGGGCCTCGAGAGCCGATACGAGAAGCTGCGCGAGCGCAGCGTGCGACAAGCGCAGCGTTTCGAGGAGATCCAGGAGACGTTCTTTCTCGACCTGTCCCGCGTCATGACCATCATCAGCAACATCGAGGACGGCATCGTGTTCGCAGATCGCGACGGCAACGTCGCTCTGCTGAACGCGGCCGCTGAGGATCTGCTGGGGGTCAAGGCGTTTGCCGCCGTCGGCAAGCCGCTGCGCGACATGCAAGGCCGCGCAGAGTTGATGTCGATTCTCGTGCGCGATCTGCAGCGCATGGGCGATGTGCGCGAGACGAAGCAGACGGTCGAGGTGCACCACAAGGAGCAGGATCTCCTCTACATCAAGTGCACGACGAGCCGCGTTCTCGACTACCGCGGACAGCCGGCGGGATCGCTGTCCGTGCTTGAAGACGTGACCGCGGAGTTCAAGACCGACCAGCTCAAGAACCAGTATCTGTCGATCGTCGCGCACGAGCTGCGCACGCCGCTCACGGGCATCAAGACGTTCTCGACGATGATGGCGAAGGGCACGCTTGGCCCGCTCACCGAGAAGCAGCAGCGCGTGGTGGACTCGATCCGCGAGCAGAGCGGGCGACTCGAGCACCAGATCGACAAGCTCATCAACCTCGGCCACCTCGAGTCCGACGAGTACGGGCAAGACGTCGAGTCGTTTGCGATCGAAGAGCTTTGCGCAGGCTTGCTCACTCCGTTCGAGCAGCCAGCGCGCGATCGGCGCATCGCGCTCACGATGAACTGCTCGGTCGATCGCACGACGATGGTGCACGCGGATCGCGCGGATCTCCGTCGCGCGTGCCAGGCGATCCTCGAGAACGCGGTGAAGTTCACGCCGGATGGCGGAGCCGTTCACGTCGAAGTCGGCCCGGGAATGGACGGCAAGGTCCGCTTCTCGGTGCGCGACACCGGCATCGGCATCGATCCGCGCTACCAGCGCCGCATCTTTGAGAAGTTCTTCCAGGTCGAAGACCCGCTCACGCGCCACCACGGCGGCGCGGGACTCGGCCTGTTCGTCGCGAAGGGCATCGTCGAGGCCCACGGCGGCCGCATCGACGTCGTGAGCAAGCTTGGCGAAGGCGCCGAGTTCTCGTTCGCGCTGCCCGTCGAGGCTCCGGTGGCAGCCGTAACCGCAACCGCACAAACGCATCTAACCAGGGACTGAACTATGGAACGCACTGTCCTCATCATCGAAGACGAGAAACTCATCATCGTCTCCACGCAGATGGTCCTCGAGGCCGCGGGCTTCCGCGTCGAGTCGGCCACCAACGGCGAAGACGGCATCGCGAAGGCGAAGTCGCTCGCTCCTGACCTCGTGCTGCTCGACATCATGATGCCGGGCATCGATGGCTGGGAGACGCTGACGCGCTTGAAGCGCGATGCAGCGACTGCCAACGTCCCCGTGATCATCTTCACTGCGCGCGAACACGCGCGCGGACACCAGAAGAGCGCGGAGATGGGCGCGGCGGACTACTTCCGCAAGCCGTTCGAGCCGGACGAGCTGATCGAGTTGGTCGAGAAGCACGTCGCGCAGAAGGCCTGAACAGGGCTTCTTCCGTGCACGGCATCGAGGTCGACGAAGCGCAGCGCGCGTTTGCGCTAGCGCTGTGGTCGCTGCTCGGCGCCGTGTCGGGCAAGCGGCAGCACGCCGAGATCCAAGCCGCGGCAGCTCGCTGCTGCGCTGCATTTCGGATCGCGTGCCCAAGCGAGCCGCACTACGTGCTGCAGGTGCGCGGCGGCGCGCTGCACGGCAATGGAGCGCGCATTCGTCCCGACGTCGCTCGCTTTGCCGCCAACGCGGGCGTGATCGCGATGCTGCAGGATCGCTCCGTGAGCGACGTGCTGGTCCTCGCGTCCGCAGAGCCCGCAGACTTCGTTGCGCTCGCGCGCGCGATGGTCGAGAGCAAGCCGGGCGTCGACCTCGCGGAGCGACTGCTCGCGGATGGATGCGATGCGATCCAAGTCGCGCAGGAACTCTCGCAAGGCGTCGATCTCGACGTGGAGCGCGAGGGCGTCGATGAGCCGCGACCGCGTCTACCATCGCAACTCGGCGCAGTGTTCGTGATGCAGGGATTCGCAAGCGCGCTCGGCCAACGCGGCCCGCTCGCGGGACTGCATGCCCGGACGATCTTGCAGAACGTGCTCCACCGGATGCAACGCCTCGACGCGGGCCTTGAGCCGCTGCTGCGACTGACGCGCGACCCGCGGAACGCTGGCGAAGCCGTGAATGCATGCGTGCTCGCGGCGCTGACTGCGGAACAACTCGGTTGGGACGACGCGCGTGGATTCGACGCGGGCATCGCTGCGCTGCTGGGGCCCGGGCTCGTGCGCGGCATCGATGAAGAAGCGCTTCAACTCGGCCACGCTGCCACGGAGGTCGTTGCCATGCTCGGCGCTGCAGCGCGTCCGTCGGAAGCGATCGATCGCGCCGAGAAGCAGGGCGCCGTCACCGACGCGGTGGGCGAGGCGATGGAAATCGTGCTGGCGAGCGTCTGACGCAGCGCCGCGTCAGCCCTTCTCGAGTCCGGCTGCCGCGCGCGCGATCGCGTCCTCTGCTGTCGGCCCTTCGATGCCGCCGATGCGCATCGCGTCGCTCACTTCCGCAACGTTCGCCGAGAATCGCATCGCGCCGCGCGCATGCGCGATCAGTTGCGGGAGCTGTCCGAGCGCCGCGAGCAACGCCACGGCGAGCAGTTCGCGCGTCTTCACGTCGAGGCCGCTGCGGCACAGGACGCGGCCGTATGCGGACTCGAGCACGAAGTCGTGGAAGTCCGGATGGAACGACAGGAGCTTCTGGCGCACCGCCTCATCGTTCTTGCCGTAGATCGTGGCGAACAACTCGCGGCCGCGCGCGAACTGCTCTGCCTGCGGCACCGCGCCTGCGCTGCGCATTGGCGCCGGCGCGGGCCACGCCGCGAGCGCATGCTCGAATGCGCTGACGACGCGCGGGAAGCCGCAGAACAACGTGGTCTGCAGCAGTGCCTCTTCGACTTTGGCGCGATCGTCGCGCGCTTCGCGCGCCTCAGTGGCTGCGGCTCGAAGCGCGTCCCAATCCGCGCGCGCAGCGGCGACGGCAATGCGCAGCAAGCGTCGCACGTCGTGCGCGAGGCAGGATTGGTTGTCGTCGGGAGCGGCGGACATGCGCCGACTCATACCCGCGTTCGCGCAGGTTCGCGCGGACGACTTCAGGCCATGCGCGTTTCGCGCACCTTGGCGAGGATCTCCGCCGCGTCCTCGGGCGTGAGCTGCAGCATCTGCAGCGAGTCTGCGTCGAGCACGTCGCCTTGGTAGCCGCCATCCGTGCCTGCCGCGGCGGCGTGCGCAAACGTGTTGGCTGCCTTGACCAGGAATCCGCGCGCCCAGTCTTCGGGATCGGTCGCCGGGCTGTGGTGGTAGGTGACCGCCGCTTGCACCGCGTGCGCGAGCTTCCAGCGGCCAGCGAGCAGGCCGCCAACGTGCGCGTGGTTGAACCCAAACACCTCGCCCTCCGCGCGCGCCAGCGGCACCTTGTGCGTGCGCGCGAGCTTCAACGCGTCGCGGAAGCGGTCGTTCTGCGAGTCGATCAGGATCATCTTGCCGATGTCGTGGATCAGCCCGCAGGTGTAGGCATCATCCTTCTGCAGGCTCTTGCCCGCTGGCGACTTCTCGGCGAGCAATCGGCACGCGACCGCGGTCTTGAAGCTGTGATCCCACAGCCAGTTCACGTCGAGCCCTTCGATCGCTCGCCCGTTGCCGAACGTGTTGAGCACCGTGGCTTGGACCACGAGGTTCTTGATGACCTTGAGCCCGAGGATCGAGCACGCGAGCTGGATCGACGAAACCGCGTTGCGAAGGCCGTAGAACGGGCTGTTGACGAGGCGCAGCACGCGCGTGGCGATCGCTGGGTCCTTCTCGATGACCGCAGCGGCGTCCTTCGCGGAGCCATTCGGCGACTCGAAGATCTTGGTGATCTCCGTGAGGATCGTCGGAATCGTCGGGATGTTGACGGTGCCGTCGATCAGTTCTTCGAGTTCGGCGGTCGTGGTGATCATGGGCCTTCGGTGGGCCCTTTCGACCCGCCGTCGGATCGACTTGACGCCGCGAAGTGCGAAGTCGGTCAGCGCATGCGCGTGAACGCGTTGCTGTCGTATCGATCCCGTTGGAGCATCGACGCCAAACCCTCTTCTGCTCCCGTCAGTCGGTCCGGGCGCAATTCCATCCCGAGCGCTGCCGCGATGCGCTGGGCGAGCCGTTCGCGCAGGTCGGCCTCGCAGGTGGCCGCAACTTGGTCCGCGATCGCGGCGACGAACGGAGTGGCGTCGGGGCGCTCGACCACGATCGACCCGTGGTGGAGCACGCGCGGCCCATGCTGCGTGCGCACGCGCCGCTGCGCGGATCCGACGAGCTTCTGGCCGCTGCGATCGACGATGTCGTGGCGACCGGGATCCGCAAAGCACCAGCGACTCGTCGGGCGAGCGCCGGGTGCAGCGCCGACTTCGAGCCGCATGGCTGCGACTCCGATGTCCGCGAGTGCAAAGACCACCGCGTCGTGGATGCGCGCGTAGCTCGCTTCGACATCCGTCGGCAGCGCGCCAGCGGGGAGCGCGAGCGCGTAGGTGACCTCGACGCCGTGGAAGATCGCGCCGCCGCCGGTGAGACGGCGCACGATCGGCACGTTGGGCCCGAGGTCCAAGAAGTCACAGTGGCGCTGGAAGTAGCCAAGCGACACCGAGTGGGGGGCCCAGGAGTAGAGGCGAAGCGCTGCGGTGTCTCCCGCGAGCAGCAACGCCTCGTCGCGCGCCATGTTGGCGGCGGCGGCGATCGCCGGTTCGTCGATGCGCCGCAGGATCACGAGGCTCGGGCCCGGATCAGCCTTCGGCTGCGCAGTGCGCGTCGTAGGCGGCGCCGTCCATCAGGTCCGCGGACTTGCCCGTCACGCGCACCTTGAGCATCCACGACTTGCCGAATGCGTCTTCGGTCAGCCACTCGAGGTTGTCGGGCAGGTCCTTGTTGACCTCGATGACTTCACCGCTGACCGGCGAGTAGATGTCGCTGACTGCCTTGACCGACTCGATCTCGCCGAACGACTCGCCGGCGGTCACGTTGGAGCCCTTGTTGGGCAGGTCGAGGAAGACGAGGTCCGACAGGTGCGACACCGCGTAATCGGAGATTCCGATCGTCGCGACGTTGCCGTCGATCTTGCACCACTCGTGGCTCTTCAGATAGCTGCGGTCGTTGGGTCGCATGAGAAGGTCTTTGTTCAGCGGGAGCGCTTGTAGAAGGGCAGGCTCACAACCGTGCAGGGCTCGGCCTTGTCCTTGATCAGGAAGTTCAACTGCGTGCCGGGCGCCGCGAACGCGTCGCGAACGTAGGCAGTGGCGATGTTGGTGTCCAACGTCGGCGAGATGTTGCCCGAGCACACGTGTCCGATCTTCTCGCCGTTGGCAGTGATCTCGTAGCCCTGGCGCGGGCAGCGCTTGCTCGTGGTCGTGATGCCGACGAGGCGGCGGCCAGAGCCGCCCTTCTTCTGGATCGCTTCGAGCGCCGAGCGGCCGACGAAGTCGTGCGTGAACTTCACGGCCCAATCGAGGCCAGCTTCGAGCGGGTTGGTCGTCTCGTCGATCTCGTGGCCGTAGAGCGGCATGCCCGCTTCATGGCGGAGCGTGTCGCGCGCGCCGAGGCCGATCGGTTCGAGGCCGTCTTGCTTGCCGGCCGCGAAGAACGCGTCCCAGACTTTCGTGGTCAGGTGCTGCGGCGTGTAGATCTCGAAGCCGTCTTCGCCGGTGTAGCCCGTGCGCGAGATCTCCATCGCTGCGCCGCAGATCGTGCCGCGAGTCCAGCCGTAGTACTTGAGCGACGCGAGGTCCGCGTTCGTCATGCGCTGCGTGATCTGCTGCGACAACGGGCCTTGGATCGCGATCATCCCGAGCTCGTCAGTCTGGTCGATCACCTGCACATCGAAGCCCTTGGCGACGTTGCGCATGATCTCGAGGTCGCGCGCGGTGTTGCCCGCGTTGATGACGACGAAGAACTCCTTGCCCTTCGACTCCCACTCCGACGGCTCGCGGTAGACGAGGATGTCGTCCTGCGTGATGCCCTGATCGTTGAGGATCATCGAGTAGCGGATGCGGCCCGCCGGGATCGCCGCGGCGTCATTGGTCTGCAGGCGCTGCAAGAACGCTTCGGCCTGCGGCCCGCGCACGCGCACGCGGCCCATGTGGCCGAGGTCGAACAGGCCGGCCTTGCTGCGCACGACGCGCGCCTCGTCGAGGATGCCGCGGTATTGGACCGGCATGTTCCAGCCGGCGAACGGCACGATGCGAGCGCCGAGGCTCGCGTGAACGGACTTCAGGGCGGTGTCGCGCATGGCGTTTGGGGCGGCGGAGTCTACGGATGCGCCCCCGGGAAGGCACGCGCTCGCTTTGCAGCCTGTTGGTAGGAGGCCGCCACTCGAGTGGCAGCCGCCGCGCCGTTGGCTCAGGGCTCAGCCGCCGAGCTTGCGGGCCAACTCGTCGAAGTCCGCAGTGCGGACGTCGTCGCGGCGAAGCGGCGGCAGGTTGCGGAAGCGATCGCGCTCCGTCGTCGACAGGAAATCGTCGCGGCCATCGCGCGCGCGCGGTGCCGGATCGCCCACTTCCATCTGCGGAATCTCGTAGATGGGGCCGAACATCAGCAAGTCATCGGCTGACTCCGTCGGCATCTCGGCGCTGCGCACCGTGGACCGACGCGCCATGCCTTGGCTGCCGGGGCGCACCGAACGCCACGTCGCGCGTTCGCCAGTCTCCTCGAACGGCGAGCCGACGAAGCGCGCCTCGATGCCATCGGGGCCCGGTTGCATGCGCGCGAAGCGCTCGGGGTCGACATTGCGCGCGTTGTTCATCTCGCGGCGGTAGCCAGCGAAGTCGCCATTGCCGAGCGCGATGCGGCCCAGGTGCACGTAGGCAGTGAACTCGTCGCCGCCGAGATGCAGCACGCGCTCGAACGCGCGGCGCGCGGTCTCCTGACGGCCGAGTCGGAACGCGACCTTGCCCATGAGGCCGGAGCCGCATGCAACCAGTCGCTTTGCCAATCGTGCGAGGAATGCCAACATCGAGCGGGGGAGGGTAGGGTCGGCGGCGCAATGCCGCAAGGTGCCCAAGCGGCGAGGCTGGCTGCGCAGAATGAGCCGATGCGGTCGTGCGTTCCGCCCCGGCATTTCGTCGAGGATGCGGTCCTGCGCAGCGACCCCGTTGCGGCGAGCGCGGAATCGACGGTTCTCGGACCGACTCAACGCGGCGCCCTCTGGATGCCGATAGCCAAACGATCCGCTGGAGCCCGGAACGCTCCTCGGCAACACCGTCGCATGGCACTCAGAGGGGATCTCGCAAGCGTCGACCTGGCTCAGGTCTTCCAGATGCTTGCGCTCAACAAGAAGACCGGCTTGTTGAGCATCCAGTCACCGCGTCTGTGGGAGGTTCTCTACTTCCACCCGCGCGGCGTCACCCTCTACTACAACCCGCACGGGTTGCTCGATCGCGCGCTGCAGACGTTCGTTCGCGTGGGCCGCACGGAGCAAGCTGCGATCGACGAAGTGCGCGACCATGCCGCGCGCCATCAGCACGAGTTGTGGGATGCGCTGCTCGCGGGCGGCTACCTCACTGAGGAAGAGCTGACGGCGCAGATGCGCTACGAGGTCGAGGAAGAGATCTACGAGCTGTTCTTCTGCCGCGATGGCCGCTTCGAGTTCCTCGAAGGCAAGGACTCGCTGCCCGAGCGCGAAGGCGTCGTCGATCCTCGGTTCTTCTTCAACACCGAGAGCGTGATCATGGAAGCCGCTCGTCGCATCGACGAGTGGTCCTACATCGCGGACCGGATCCCGTCTGGACTCGAAGCGTTCCGTCGTCGAACGAAGGCCGCTGCGCCCGAGGACCTCGGCGAAGAAGGCGCGATCGTTCTCAACTGTGTCGACGGCCGTCGGACTGCCGGTCGCATCGTCGACGCGTCGGGGCTGTCCAACTTCGTCGTCTTCAAGATGCTGACGCAGTTGCTCGACGCCGGGATCGTCGAGCCTGTGCCCGCTGATCAGTTGCTGAAGATCGGCCAGGCGTGCATGCGCGACGGCCGCCACGAGGACGCGATCTCGCTGTTCGAGAAGGCGCTCGAGCTCGAAGTCGGCGTGCCCGAAGTGCATTCGCTCGCCGCTGCGGCCTACAAGCACACGGGCCAGTTTGAGCGCGCGAGCTATCACCTCTCGTGCGACGCGGAGTTTCGTATCGCGAGTGGCGATCCGCGCGGCGGTGCGCAGCGATTGCGTGCCGCGACGCTGATGCTGCCGACGGATCTCGCGGCGCGTGAGCGGCTCGTCGAAGTGGCGTTGTCGCACCCCGAGGTGCGCCTGCCGGATTTCGACGCGGTCGCCGAAGGCAAGGAACTGGTGGACTTGTGGCTCGCCGCCAACGACCTGCGCCGCGTGCGCGGCTTGTTGGAACGGCTGCTGACGGTCCATCCCGAGGACATCGAGCTGAAGCATCAGCTCATCAACGTCCACACCAAGGCTGGCGACCAGCAGCGCGTGGTCGAGCTCTACGAGTCGATCGCGAAGACGTTGGTTGCGCAGGATCGGCCGATCGAGGCGATCGCCGCGCTGCAGAAGATCCTGATGCTCGACCGGTCGCGTCGCGACATCGCCGAGCAAGTGCGTCAGCTGTACGCGAGGGACGAGCGTTCGCGCCGTCGTCGTCGCGCGCTCGCGACGCTTGGTGCGTTCTGCGTGCTGCTCGTTGCGCTCGGCGTTGCGTTCTCGGTCTACGACGAGACTGCGGCCGCGGAGTTTGCGCACATCGACGTGGAGACGCGCGTCGCCGCCGACGAGTTCGACGCGGCCGCCGCGGTCTACGACGAGTTCCTGGTCAAGTATCCGCTCACGAGCGCTGCCAAGCAGGCGCGCGCGGAGCTCGTGCGCATCGACGGTTTGCGTCAAAAGCGCGCGGCTGAGCTCGAAGCGCAGCGTGCCGCTCGCGATGTCGAGCGCCAGAAGCTGCGCGGCGACTACAAGACGGAATGGGCGCGGCATCGCGACCTGTTCCAACAAGGCAAGCCCGAAGAGGCCCTCGTCGTCGTCGAGAAGGTTCGCGCGATGGTCGCGGCCGCTGGCGGCCCGGATGACATCGCGTGGGCGCTGGAGGAGCAGGTAGACAAGACGTGCACGATGTTGCGCGACTTCGTCAAGAAGGCCGGCGACCTCGCGGACAAGCGCATGCGTGCGCTCGAGTCCGACCGCGTGCAAGACGCGTGGTCGCTGTCCGTCGAGCTGCACGGCGCGTACGAGATCACGGAGGCCGCGCGTCGGTCGCCGATTCCATTCATGCTGCGTTCGCGTCCGTTGGGCGCGCGCGTGCTGAAGGACGGCAAGCCGGTGATGGTCCAGCGCGACGGCAAGTCCGTCGAAGCCAAGACTCCTGCGCTGCTGATGTGCGGCAAGCAACCGGAGGCATTCACGCTGGAGCTTGAAGGCTTCTCGCCGGCGCAAGTCACGGTGCAGGCAATGCAGCGCGCGAGCACGGAGGCTCCGTTGCCCGTGATCCCCGCGCATCGCGTGCACTTCACGGAACGCGTGCAGACCGAGGTCGCCGCCGCGGGCGGCTGGGTCATCGCGGGCTTGCGCAACGGCAAGCTCGGCATCGCGTCGGCGCGCACCGGCCAAGTCCTCCGCATCGTCGATCTCGGCGGCCTCCGCGCTGTCGAAGGGTCGCCGTTCGCGATCGGAGATCGCGCGTGGTACTTCACCAACGAAGGCACGCTGGAGTGCACGTTGCTCGAGACGGGCGAGAGCGCGCCGGGCTGGCCCATCCAAGCGTCGAGCTTGCCGCAAGGCAGCGTGACGCTGCGCGATGGTCGCATCCTCTACGTCGATCGCGAGAACGTCGCGCACTGCGTGGACCAGACGAGCGGCCGCGTGTTCTGGTCGCGCCCGCTCGATGCGCAGACGACTGGCGCGCCTTCGCTCGAACGTCGCATCGCGCGCATCGCGCATCCCGATGGTCGCATCGTGCGCATCGACGCCAACGACGGGAAGTTGCTGCCATCGCACAAGAGCCCTTCGCCGCTGACGACCGGCGTGGTGGCTCACGAGGACATGCTGTGGTTCGGCTGTGCCGACGGGAAGTTGCGCGCGATGAATGACCGCACTGGTCGCATCGCTTGGACCTTCGATCTCGGCCGCGTCGCGGCGGATGGCGAGGTTGCATGCACGCGCAATGCGGTGGTTGCCGCAGCGGAAGGGCGCGTCGTGTTGATCGACAAGCGCACAGGCGAGCAGGTTGCGCAGTCGCTGTTGCCGGCGCCGATCGTCTCGATGCGCATGCATGGCGGCAGCGTGCTGACCGTCGCTCGCGCACAGACTCCGGGCAACGACGACGCGCGCGACATGCTGCAAGCGCGCGACGCCGCGACGCTCGCAATGCAGTGGGAATACGAGGACACGGGCATCTTCTCCGGCGCCGCTGGCGTCGGCGGAATGTTCGTGGCCGTGGCGGGGGCCGACGGCGACGTCGTGCTGCTGCGATGAGGTCCGGGCCGAACGGGAGGCGACGGTGAATCTGATCCAACGTCTGAAGATCTGGAAGGAACTGCGTCGGCTCGAGGCGCGCGTGCGCGAGGAGCCGTCGCCGTCGACGTTCGTCGATCTCGGCCAGGTCTTTCTCAACCTCGACATGCAGGAGCGCGCGCTCCAGGCAGCTGAGGACGGCCTGTTGCTGTTCCCCGATTCGGCGGAGCTCAAGAAGCTGCGCACGGTCGCACGCCGCGGCGTTGATCGCGCGCGCACTGACGAACTGCGCGCTCGCATCGAGAAGAACCCGTCCAACCGACTCTATGGCGAGTTGGTCGCGATCCTCGCCGAGTCCGGCGACGCGGGGTCGCTGCACGCGACGTGCGAAGAGTGGAGCGTGCGGTTTCCGCACGACGCTGGTCCGTTCCTTTGGCTCGGCCAGTCTTGCCTGCAGTCGTTCTACCGCAGCCTCGCGTCGCGCGATGGCATCGAAGCGGTCGCGGCGCTCGAGCGCGCGATCGGGCTCGAGCCCAAGCAAGTGCGCGCTCGCGTGCTGCTAGCCGAGCTGTTCTATCGCGTTGGCGCAACGCAACGCGCGCGCACGTTGCTCGACGCGGTTCCGTCGGAGGGCGACGACAGCGAACTCCAGAACCTGCGCCGCCAAGTCACGGCCGCGCGTTCGCTCGGCAGCGACGTCGAAGAGTTGCTGCGTTCGGCCGAAGAGAACGGATTGCTGCCCAACGCGCCGCCGACGGCGGCAGTCGCGTCGCGCGGCGATGATGGCATTGCCGCGATCCGCGACTCGCTCGCCGCGATCGCGGAAATGGAAGGCGTCGAGAAGGCTGCATACATCCGCGGCACGCGCGCGCTCGTGAAGGGCGACATCAAGGACGGCAAGGATCCGTTCTTGCGCACGGTTCGCGTCGTCGCCAAGGCAGGCCACCGCTACAGCCGCAGGCTCGACGTGGGCAGCTTCAAGCGCGGCGTGCTTCAGGGCCCGTTCGGTGTGCTGTGCATCTGCTGCTACGGCGAAGTGCTCGCCGCCGTCCAGTGCTCGGCGGATGCGCCGACGGATCGCATCCTCGCTGAGTTGCAGGAAGTCGTCGCAAGCTCGCTCTACGCGATGGGAGTGTCGCAGTGAACCCGATCCAAGAAACGCTCGAGGACCTGCGCCGCGTGTCTGGCGTGAAGGGCTGCATGGTCGTCACGCACGATGGCCTCGTGGTCGCGGATTCGCTTGGCCCGCGCTATCGCCAAGACATCGTCGCTGGATTGTCGTCGTATCTCGCGATGACGACCAACCGAGCGCTCGCTGAAGGCGGGCTCGGCAAGTTCGATTCGTTCGTGCTGCATGCAGCGCACGGCAAGTCGGTGTTCCACGACATCGGCGAAGCGGTGCTCGTGGTCCTGATGGACCAGTTCGCGGACCTCGAGCAAGGTCGCCACGATCTGCAGGCCGCGGCGCAGCGTCTGCGCCGCACCGCCCGCATCGGCTGAGCGAAGCCGCATCGCGCTTGCGGCTCCAGGTAGCCTGAGGAGCCGCGCGCGATCGGGTGCCCCTGTGCGCGCCCAACTCCGGGCGTTCGTGCCTCGGGGACACTCCTGTCGGCTCGCGGCTCCATCGCCGCGCACCGGGCGCAGTTCCACGGCCCAGCTACAGCTCGGCGGATCCAGAACTGGATCGAATCGCCACAGTCGCGTGCCTTTTCCTCAAGACTCCGGGCGAGTCTGGCCGATCACGGACCGACGACCCGAACGAACGTCTCCGTGCTGGAGCGCGTGGTAACGGGCCGTCTCACCGACTGCTGCTTGGAGCGACCGACCCATGGTCCAGATCAACTTCGCGCTGAAGGAAGTCAACTGCAAGATCGTCTTCTACGGCCCGGGCATGAGTGGCAAGACCACCAACCTGGAGATCGTCCATCAGAAGGCTCCTGAGGAGAACAAGGGCGAGCTGACGTCGATCTCGACGGACGGCGACCGCACGCTGTTCTTCGACTTCATGCCGCTCGACCTCGGCAACGTCGCGGGCATGCGAACGAAGTTCCAGCTCTACACGGTGCCTGGCCAGGTCTACTACAACTCGACGCGCAAGCTCGTGTTGCAGGGCGTGGACGGCGTGATCTTCGTCGCGGACTCGGATCCCGAGAAGATGCCGGAGAACATCGAGTCGTATCAGAACCTGATCGACAACCTGACGGAGTACGGCAAGGACATCCGCGAGCTGCCGCACGTCATCCAATACAACAAGCGCGACTTGCCGAACGCGATGTCCGTCGAAGAGATGGACCGCCAGATGAACAAGTTCGGCGTGCCGACGTTCGAGGCCGTTGCTTACACCGGCGAAGGCGTCTTCCCGACGCTGAAGACGCTGGCGGGCATGGTGCTCGAGAGCATCGACCGCATGGATAGCCGCAGCAGCAAGCGTCCGGCCGCCGAGGCCCCGCGCGCTGCCGCTCCTGCAGCAGCTCCCGCTCGCGGCGCTCAGCCGACGCGCACCGCTGCTCCGGCCGCGCAGAAGAAGCCAGCCGCAGCGCCGCAACGC
>JACCDO010324246.1_pt1 | contig 18747 bp, 17 predicted proteins | sample 7446101 | NCBI WGS metagenome assembly JACCDO01 (sample SAMN15323440, study PRJNA562643) | freshwater metagenome | isolation source: river surface water | place: USA:Blue River Watershed | collected 2017-08-16 | reverse complement strand
TATCGCGCTTTCTATGCTGATGGATCTCAGATTGATGTTCATGCAAATACTGCACAAATGGAAGAAGAGATTCGCACCAAGGTATCTGCAGAAGAAGCTCTCGGTTATAGAAAGTATGTAGATTTCGTAACCAAGCTCTACAAGTACGAGATGAATGACTTCATCGATAAGAACATCGATTCTCCATTTAATCTCTTAACGCCAAATCTCGCAAAGCTCATTGCTATTGGTGGATTTAGACACCTACAGCCAAAGGTCAATCAATATCTCAAGGACCCTCGCTTGCAGAAGGTGTACTCATTCCAAGCGATGTATGCAGGAGTGAGCCCTCAGCAAGCGCTAGCAATCTATGCCGTTATCGCCTATATGGATTCGGTCAATGGCGTCTTCTTCCCGAAGGGTGGAATGCATGCAGTTCCACGTGCACTTGCGGCAGCGGCAACTAAGCACGGCGTTGAATTCAAGTACAACACAACTGTTACTGGACTAGATAAGCAGAATGGTCGCGTAAAGGCCGTGACGACAAATACCGGCGAACGCATCGAGTGCGATGTTGTCGTAATGAACCCTGATCTGCCTGTCGTATGGCGCGATTTGCTGGGCAAGACACCGCTTAATATCAAGCGCCTTAATTACTCACCATCATGTGCAACTCTTCTTATCGGTTCATCGAAGAAGTATGACCATATCGCTCACCACAATATTCACTTCGGCGAATCATGGGATGGCGTATTCGATGAGCTCATCAACAAGAAACAGCTGATGTCAGATCCTTCAGTATTAGTTACTGTGCCCACACATGACGATCCGTCACTGGCTCCTGCTGGAAAGCAGTCTTACTACGTCCTTTATCCAACTCCTAACCTCGATGCTGATATCGATTGGAAGAAGCAAGCTGGTCCTTACCGCGATTCCATGATTAAGACTCTAGAAGATCGCGGGTATACAGGTTTCGGTGATGCCATCGAAACTGAAGTGATGACGACTCCACTTGATTGGCAAGCACAGGGAATGGAGCGCGGTGCACCATTTGCAAGCGCACATACCTTCTTCCAGACTGGACCATTTAGACCTCGTAACATGGCGGCAGGTTTTGAGAATGTTGTCTTTGCCGGTTCCGGAACACAACCTGGTGTCGGAGTTCCTATGGTTCTCATTTCAGGTCGCCTCGCTGCAGAACGCATTGTGGGTCCGGTTAAGTAAATGGATCAAGCGTTACAAGAGTCGTATCAAGAGTGCAAGAGGCTCAACTCTCTTCACGGCAAGACTTACTATCTTGCGACTCTTCTGCTTCCAAAGAACAAACGACCTTATGTCCACGCTCTCTATGGCTTTGCTCGTTATGCCGATGAGATTGTCGACGACCTTGCATCAACCTTGTCACCACATGAGAAGGCCGACGCGCTTCGTTCTTGGTCAACTGGAGTTTTAGAAGATCTCAAGAAGGGAACAAGTTCCGACCATATCGGCCGCGCATTAGTTGATACGGCGCGAAAGTTTGATATCCCCCATCAACACTTTGTAGATTTCTTGCACTCGATGGAGATGGATTTAACAATCACCGAATACCAGAACTATGAAGCTCTTCTCGAATATGTCTACGGCTCAGCTGCGGTCATCGGCTTAGAAATGGTTCCCGTCTTGGGGTATTCGGATGAACGAGCTTTTGAGGCAGCGAAGAAACTTGGAATCGCTTTTCAATTGGCAAACTTCATTCGCGATGTGAGCGAAGATTTAGACCGTGGTCGCGTCTATCTGCCGCTCGATGAACTTGCTCGTTTTGGAGTCGACCGTGCGATGCTAGAACGCAGAGTATTAACGCCTGAAATTATTGAGGCGCTCAAGTTCCAAATCTCTCGCGTTCGCTCACTTCAAGAAGAGGCAGATTTAGGTATCGCTTATCTTGATAAGACATCCCGCCCCTGCATACGAGCAGCAAGTGAGCTCTACTGTGGAATCGTTGATGAAGTCGAAGCTATTGGATATGACGTATTTAATAAGCGAGCTAAGACATCTACGGCGCGACGGGCTCGCGTTGCAGGTGCGGCGTATCTGCAGGCAATAGCTGCACGTATTCGCTAAAGTAGTAGCAACGGGAGCCAAGGTGGCTGAGAGGACTTCATTGAAGTCGACCGTCTGACTGGTCCGGTAATGCGGATCTAGAAAAAGAGGTATAGATATGTTCTCCACTTTTTTCATCGCATGGGGTTATGAAGTTTCCTATCTCGAATTTGTAGCATCGATAGTTTCCTTAATCGGAGTCGCACTTGGCATTACAGGTAAGCGAATTACCTGGCCTTGGTGGGCTCTTAGTAGCGCGCTATATGGAATCTTCTTCTTGCAATACGACCTATTCGCAAGTGCGGCACTTCAAATCGTTTTCATCGGCGCCGCAATTCTCGGTTGGTTTGGCTGGGAGCCAACTGGTGCAAAACCAGGACCCCTCACCAACAAATACCGAATTGTCATCTTTGCATCAATTCTCCTTGCAACTCTTGCACTTGCTCCAGTGCTTAAATCGTTAGGCGCAGCATCTACATACGTCGATGCAATTCTCTTCTTCGGAAGTTTTGCAGCTCAGATGTTGATGGTCTATGAGAAGTATGAGAGCTGGGTAATTTGGCTGATTGTCGACGCGGGCTATATTGCTCTTTACGCATCACAAGGACTTCTCTTTACAACTCTGCTCTACGCTGTGTTCACAGTTCTTGCAGCTCTCGGTTGGAGTAAATGGTATGCAGCTCACCGCAGCGCTATTAGATCTCTGTAAAAGAAGCTCGAAATCAGTTATTGCAATTGATGGACCTGCTGGCGCTGGAAAGACAACGCTGGCAACGAACTTAGCTCTTGCTCTCTCGCAGGATTTAAGGGTGCAGGTTATTCATATGGATGACCTCTATGACGGTTGGCAGAACGCTCTGGGCGCTCAACTTTCAGAGACTCTCACCTATATCGTTTCTTCACACAAAAATGGAAAAAAGGTGAAGTTCTCCAAATACGACTGGATTCAATCTCAATTCAATGAGGCGCAGGAGATTCCAGAAGCAGATCTCATTATTCTTGAAGGGGTCGGTAGCGGCCAGTTAGCTATTCGTGATGAATTAGCGGCTCTACTCTGGATTGATATCGATCATTCATTAGGGTTAGAGAGAGTAATTTCACGCGATGGTGATTCAATAAAAGCACAGATGCAGAAGTGGCTTACGCAACAAGAGCAACACTTTGCCCGAGAAGGCACTCAGAACGCAGCCGATTTCATACTGACTACATAGAATTCGGTGCATGTCTGACCTGACCGGCGAGCTTATTGATGGGCGTTATCAGCTCATCCGCCAGATGGCCAACGGTGGAATGGCGAGCATTTATGAGGCCATTGATACTCGCCTCGATCGCAAAGTTGCCGTCAAAATCATGCACGCTCACCTTGCTCAGGATGAACAATTTGTAGAGAGATTTATCCGCGAAGCAAAAGCGGCGGCGGCCTTATCGCATCCCAATATCGTGGCGGTACAAGATCAAGGGTGGAATCAGAGTGGAACGCCAGCAATCTTTCTTGTTATGGAGATGATAGAAGGGCACACTCTTCGCGACTATCTCAATGAGCAAGGAAGCCTTTCTGTAAGTGATGGCGTGAAATTCCTACTTCCAGTGTTAAGTGCGCTTGGCGCCGCACATAAGCTGGGAATAGTTCACCGTGATATCAAGCCTGAAAACATTTTGATCTCGAAAGAAGGTCGGGTAAAGATCGCAGACTTTGGGTTAGCTAAAGGTCCTCTTCTGGGATCAACAATGACCGCTGAATCAAGCGTCATATTGGGAAGCGTTTCTTACCTTTCCCCCGAACAAGTACAGCGCGGAATTGCCGATTCACGCAGCGATGTTTATTCAATCGGTATAACCGCTTTTGAAATCTTCACGGGCAGGAAGCCATTCGAGGGCGCTGAGCCAATTCAGATTGCATATATGCATGTCAACAATCGAGTTCCCCGTATCAGTGAATTTATCAAAGGCGTTCCACAAGCGCTCGACGATTTGATCTACCGTGCCACTAGTTCTGATGCTGATCAAAGACCGCGTGATGCTGCAATCTTCCATCAAGAGTTGCAATCACTTAATCCTCAAGAGAAACAGTTAAGTCTCGAACTTGATATCCCTATTGCCCCGATGCGACCAAAGAAAGCGCCTAAAAACTTGAGAAAAAAGATTAAAGAGCTGACCGCAACAATTCCCGTTCCAAAAGAGAAGGAGAGCACGGCTCAAGTTGCCAAGCGTAAGAAGGCGAGCAAGCGCGTGCGACGAAATCGTTGGATCGCACTTGCACTCGCAGTATCTGTCGGTGTCTTCGGTTGGTATGCACTGATTGGCCCAGGTTCTCGCGTCGTTGTTCCATCAACAGTTGGAGCTACTCAACTAGAGGCGAAATCTGTTCTCGATTCGCTTGGCCTCACCTTTGTAGTTGTAGAAAAGCGCTTTAGTGAAGATATTCCTGAAGGCTATGTGATTGAATCAAGTCCAGCTGCCGGAAAGCGGGTTGAACAAGGTGGCAATATCAATCTCATTCTTTCTAAAGGCCCAGAGCGCTTCCTGATTCCACAATTAACTGGACTCACACCGCAAGCAGCAAAGAATCTCATCACCAAATTCCCAATCAAAGTGGAACCGATTGTCGAAGAGTTCAATTCAGAAATCCCAAAGGGTTATGTGATTGGCTCAAATCCAATTGCCGGTGAGAAAGTTAAACGAAACTCCAAGTTCATCATCATTGTCTCGAAGGGAATCGAACAAGTTGCGATTTCATCCTACGTCGGCAAGAGTTCTGAGCAAGCTCTCAATGAACTCACCGAAGCGGGATTTGATGTGAAACAAAAGTATGACTTTAGCGAGACCAGACTTCTGGGCGAAGTCATCTCTCAAAAACCAGAAGGTGGTAAGGAAGCCGACAAGGGCTCTAAGGTTGAATTGATTGTCTCTAAGGGATCTCAATACGCCTACATTCCTAATTTATTCTCCATTGAGGAAGCAAAGGCAGTCCAGACTCTCAAGGATTTAGGTCTCAAGGTCAGCGTTAAAAAGATTGGCAAGAAGACAGTTAAGAAGGTCACCAATATTTCACCGAAGGTTGGAAGCAAGGTAAAACGTGGCAGTACTGTGACCGTGACAGTAGGGTAAGCAAGTGAAGAAACCACGTATCGGTGCCCATACCCCTACTTCTGGTGGAATGGCTAAGCGTTCGATCGCATATGCCGAACTTACTGGTGCAGAAGCGATTCAGGTATTTACCTCAAATCCTCGCGGATGGGCGATGCCAGAGACCAATCATGAAGCAGATGCTCTCTTTCGCGAAAAAGCATCAGCTCTAGATCTTGAAACATATGTTCATGCACCATTTTTGATTAATTTGGGTTCACCAACAGAGGGCACATATAAGAACTCACTCGCATCAACCGAGTATTCACTTAAGCGCGGTAAAGAGATCGGCGCACTTGGTGTTGTAGTACATACCGGTTCTGCTGTTAATGAAGATTTTATCGATAAGGCATGGAAGCAGATAAATAAAGGCATGATGCCAATTCTGGAAGCGCTGACTGATGATGCCCCTTATCTATTGCTGGAACCAACTGCTGGACAAGGGCAATCACTCGTTAAGCGACTGGAAGATCTTGAGAATTACCTCAAAGCCCTTGAATACCATCCCAAGGTTGGTATTTGTCTAGATACCTGCCACGTCTTTGCCGCCGGCCATGACATCGCCAAGAAAGGTGGCATGAAAGAGACTCTTGATCTATTGGTTGAGGTAGCCGGTGCAGAGCGAATCCAGTTAATTCACGCTAACGATTCGATGGATGTATGTGGAGCGCTCAAAGATCGCCATCAGAATATCGGTGAAGGATTTATCGGAGTTGACCCATTTAAAGAGCTGATGAAGCATCCAGCTGTTGCCAACGCACCATTGATTCTTGAGACTCCAGGAATGGAGCCAGAACATGGCGCAGAGATTGCACTCCTAAAGAAATTGCGTGGATGAGTTCAACTCACGCACTTCGCTTACGCCTGGCACCATGGGCGCTCTTACTTGTCTCTGCATCATGGGGCCTTGCATTTGTTGTGATGAAAGACGCCATCGAACGACAAAGCGTCAATAGCTTCCTCTTCTCGCGTTTCTTGCTTGCCGTTCTGGTCATGCTGTTGATTAAGCCAGCTGTACTCAATGCAATCAATCGCGAAGTACTGCGCAAAGGATTTATCGCAGGTCTCTTTCTTGCAGCTGGTTACATCCTGCAGACTTTGGGATTAGCTCTCACGGGCGCTGCCATCACTGGATTTATTACAGGGTTGTACATTGTTGCAACTCCACTGCTTGCATCTCTGCTTCTCAAGGAGCGAGTTACAAGGTTTACATGGGGCTGCGTTGCAATTGCAACAGTTGGACTTGCCCTACTCTCTCTCAAAGGCTGGAGCCTTGGCTTCGGCGAATTCCTTGTCTTCCTATGCGCTATCGCCTTCGCTGCCCACATTATTGCTCTGAGTCGATGGAGCAACGGCCTCGATGCTTACGCAATGACGATCGTGCAGCTTGCAACATGCGCACTTGCAACGGGAGTTATCTCATTTGCTCAAGGATATGAAACTCCCCCTGATGCAACTGGCTGGTGGGTAATTATTTATACAGCAGTGGTCTGCACTGCTGTCGCATTCGTAGTACAGACTTGGTCTCAGGCGCATATATCTGCAACGAAAGTCGCTGTTATTTTGACGATGGAAGTTGTCTTTGCAGCCCTCTTTGCCGTCATCTTTGGTGGTGAAATCCTCTCACTTCGCGCTCTTATCGGTGGAATCCTGGTGATGGCAGCTATGTTTATGATTGTCCTCAAGGAGGGCTAACAAATGGCTATTGATCTTCGCTCAGATACCGTCACGCAACCAAGTGAGGCTATGCGCGCTGCAATTGCATCTGCCCCCGTCGGCGATGATGTCTATGGCGATGACCCCACCGTTAACTCACTCGAAGAACGCGTAGCTGCGCTCTTTGGTAAAGAGGCAGGTCTATTCTGCCCAACAGGCTCACTCGCAAATCAATTAGCTATTCGTACCCTGGTAAAGCCGGGAGAAGAGTTACTGGTTGAAACTCGCTCCCATATTGTCCGCGCAGAACTCGGTGCTGCGGCAACTTTTAGTGGAATTACAACTCGCACATGGCCATCTAAAGATGGGCTCTTAGTTGCAGATGACGCACTAGCTATCGCCCATGAAAATGCGGGCCCTTACTTAGTTTCTACCGCTGCCATTGCTGTAGAGAACACCCACAACTTCGGTGGCGGCACAGTGCAGCCAATTGCAGAAATCGAGAAACTTGCAACCCTTGCACATGCTCGTGGAATTGCAATGCACCTCGATGGTGCTCGAATCTGGAATGCACATGTCGCATCGGGAACTTCATTCACTGAATTCGGCAAGCACTTCGACACCATCAGCGTCTGTCTCTCCAAGGGGTTAGGTGCTCCTATCGGTTCTGTGATGCTCTCTACAAAAGCACGCGTTGCTGAAGCGCGTATCTGGCGTAAGAGATATGGCGCAGGAATGCGACAGGTGGGAATTTTGGCTGCCGCCGGACATTACGCACTTGATAACAACATTAACCGTCTAGCTGAAGATCATGCACGTGCAAAGAAGATTGCTACTGCACTCCATGCCATGGATTCATCGCTTGTTGATCCTGCAAAGGTTGAGACAAATATTGTTGGACTTGATCTATCGAAGATAGGTATCTCTGCTGCTGATCTTGCTGCCCGATGCAAAGAGGCTGGACTCTGGATTAGCGCACTTGGTCCGCACTATGCGCGCCTTGTTACACATTTAGATTTCTCAAATAGCCAATGCGATCAAGCGATTGAAATTCTAAAGCGCGCCCTCGTGGTGAAGTAGCCACTCTTTCTTATTTAAACCATAGGCGTAATTGCCGAGCGCTCCCCCAGTCTTTACGATGCGATGGCATGGCACAACGATCACAATTGCATTCTTTGCACATGCACTTCCGGCAGCTCGAACCGCTTTGGAACTTCCAGCTCGGTCTGCAAGATCTGCGTAAGAGATGACTGCCCCTGGCTTTATCTTCTTCATCGCCTTCCAGGCTTCCTGTGAAAAAGGAGCACCTGGCTGACTTACCTTGATTGCGTTGAGCGCAGAGAGATCTCCGTCAAAGTAATCGCTAATCAAATCTGTGATCACGGGAATCTTCTTTACCTTTTTTATTTCACGATTCTTATAACGAGAATCAAGGCTCTCTTGAAGGGCTTTGATATTGGAGAGATTGGCTGCAAGCAGTAGCTGCTCATCAGCGATGAGGTTAAGGGTTCCGACCGGTGTATCTAGGCTGGAAAGGAGTAACGTCACGCTCGCTAAATTAGCGGTCGCGCAACATTTCAGCAACCAAAAACGAGAGCTCAAGTGATTGCGAATGATTCAGGCGCGGGTCGCACGCTGTTTCGTAACGTGATTCGAGATCCTTCTCAGAAACTTTATCTCCGCCCCCGAGGCACTCGGTGACATCGTCACCAGTAAGTTCAATATGAATTCCACCTGGGTGGGTGCCGAGCTTCTTGTGAACTTCAAAGAATCCACGGACTTCATCCAGGACATCTTCGAAGTTACGAGTCTTGTAGCCATTCTTTGATTCAAAGGTATTTCCATGCATTGGATCGCAGACCCAGAGAACGTTTGCGCCGCTCTTGGTGACGCCATCAACGAGCGCAGGAAGTGCTTGGCGAATAGTGCCTGCACCCATGCGCGTAATGAATGTGATGCGACCTGGCTCGTTATCTGGATTGAGCTTTGCAATCAGAGCGAGTGCATCCTCGACTGTGGACTTTGGCCCAAGTTTTACACCAATTGGATTGCGTACCTTGGAAGCGAAATCAACATGCGCACCATCGAGCTGGCGAGTTCGCTCGCCAATCCAGATGAAGTGGCCTGATACATCGTATGGAAGTTGTGTACGTGAATCGATACGGGTGAGCGCCTTCTCGTATTCGATAATCAAAGCTTCGTGGCTTGCATAGAAATCAACAGCCTTAAATTGTTCTGGATCTACTCCAGCTGATTCCATAAATGCCAGTGCACGACCAATTTCAGTTGCCATCTGCTCGTACTTCTCGCCGAATTGTGAATCGCGAATAAATCCCTTGTTCCACTCATGAACTTGGCGAAGATCAGCAAAACCTCCGCGAGTAAATGCTCGTACTAAGTTAAGAGTTGCCGCAGATGTGTTGTAGACACGTACAAGACGTTGTGGATCTGGAGTACGCGCACTTTCGGTGAACTCAATATCGTTAACGGCATCTCCGCGATATGCGGGAAGAGTGATATCTCCGCGAGTCTCCAGATCATTAGAGCGAGGCTTAGCAAATTGGCCAGCCATACGTCCTACCTTGATTACCGGAAGACTTGAGTAATACTGAAGAACCGCTGCCATCTGCAAGATTGTCTTAATACGATTACGAATTGAATCCGCTGTTGCAGATGCAAAGGTCTCGGCGCAGTCGCCACCCTGTAACCAGAATGCGCGACCGGCCGCAGCCTCTGCAATCTTTGCTTTGAGATCATCGCACTCGCCTGCAAAGACAAGTGGAGGTAACGCCTTGAGATCTGCAACTGCCTTAGCAAGAGGTGCACCATCTTTTCCACCAGGCCAATTTGGTTGCTGTGCAGCAACGAGGGCAGGGTCGAAGAGGTTCTCTGTGCCAGTAGCAGATGTCATAGTCATAAGGGTAGAGCGTTCAGGTCTGATCTCGCGGGGAGATTAACCAAAGAACGAAGTGATCTCCTCGTATCGCTCGATTGGAACAGTCTTGAGAACATCAGTTGCTGAGGCCAATGGAACGCGGGCAATCTTTGTGCCGTGAAGAGCCATCATCTTTCCGAAGTCACCTTCGTGAACAGCTGTAATTGCCTCGAGACCAAAACGTGAGCTAAGAACGCGGTCAAATGCAGATGGTGTTCCACCGCGTTGAATATGACCTAGAACTGTGCAACGTGTCTGGTAACCAGTCTTTGTCTCAATCTCTGCAGCAAGCCAATCGCCGATACCTGAAAGTTGAACGTGGCCAAATGCATCAAGTGGCTGATCCTTTGTGACCATGTCGCCATCTTGTGGGATTGCACCTTCTGCAATAACGATGATTGGTGCTGTACCTGTTTCAAAACGAGACTTGACGAATTCGCAGACCTTTTCGACTGAGAACTTAACTTCAGGAATCAAGATGCATGCCGCATCGCCTGCGATACCTGAGTGAAGTGCGATCCATCCAGCGTGGCGACCCATAACCTCAACGATTAATGGGCGATGGTGTGACTCAGCAGTTGTATGAAGGCGATCGATTGCCTCCATCGCAATATTGACTGAAGTATCGAAACCGAATGTGAAATCTGTGTTGTTAAGGTCGTTATCGATTGTCTTAGGAACGCCAATTACCTTTACGCCCAGTGCATCGAGCTTTGTCGCAACGCCGAGAGTATCTTCTCCGCCGATTGCGATAAGAACATCGATTCCTTGATCTGCAAGGTTCTGCTTGATGCGTTCTACGCCATTTTCAATCTTAAAAGGATTTGTACGGGATGAACCAAGGATCGTTCCGCCCTTGGCAAGAATTGGCTTTACTGTGGCGAGGTCGAGAGGCATGGTGAGCGCCTCAAGTGGACCCTTCCAGCCATCGCGGAAACCTACGAACTCATAGCCATAATCTTTGATTCCCTTTGTAACTACACCGCGGATAACTCCGTTAAGTCCAGGACAATCTCCGCCACCTGTAAGAATTCCAATACGCATTACATGCTCCAAAATTAAGTGAGATATCGGCCAAGTAAATGGGCCGCACTGTGGTCATCATTGACTGGGACAGTCTAGCCTTAATTTATGAAGGCCGCCCTCATCCTCAATGACCACCTCAATCGCTACCGAGGAGTTCTCAAAGGCGCGACCCCCGCAAGCCATCAGATTCTCGTTATCGAAAGTGCGCGAATGCTCGAGACTCGCAAGTGGCATATTCAACGACTCTTCTTCCTGCTTGCTGCGCGAGATCACTTTATTGAGGAACTTAAGGACGAGGGATTTACTGTCACGTTTATTCGGAGCGCAGATACTGCTTCCGGGATTGCCGAATTTCGCAAGAAAAACCCAGAGCTTGATATTGAAGTTGCAGAACCTTCATCGCATAAGCAGTATGAAGATTTAAAAGAGAGCGGAGTAACGTTTATTGAGAATGATTTCTTTCTGACTTCTCGCGCTCTCTTCGCGCAATGGGCAAATGCTCAGAAAAGTTTAGTGATGGAGAATTTCTATCGTGCACAACGAATACGCCTAGATATCTTGATGGAAGGAAGCGATCCAGTCGGTGGTAAGTGGAATTACGATGCCGACAATCGTTTGCCACCTCCTAAGGGTGCGCACACCTGGCCTGCATATCTAGAACATCAACGCGATGAGATTGATAAAGCCGTTCTGAAAGAGATAAAGGAACGTGGTCTTGATACATTTGGAGATGATCCAGATAACACCTGGGCAACAACGCGTGAAGGTGCGCTAAAGCAGTTAGATCACTTCATCAATAGCGCCTTCGCCGAATTTGGAGCTTACGAAGATGCCATGCCTAATGAGAGTTGGGCAGTAAATCACTCGCTCTTGAGTCCATACATCAACATCGGACTACTGCATGCTGATGAAGTGGTTGAGGCTGCCTTGAAAAAGTTTGCAGAAGGTGGAATTCCACTTTCAAGTGCTGAAGGATTTATCCGCCAGATAATCGGATGGCGCGAGTACATCAACGGTCTCTACTGGCACTTTGGGGATCTCTATCGGAATGAGAATGCACTTGCAGCCACTAGGCCACTTCTACCCCTCTTTGAAGATTCCAGTAAAACAAAGATGAATTGTGTTTCAACTCAAGTGCGCGATATCGAAACGCGTGCCTGGGTGCATCACATTCCACGACTAATGGTCTTAAGTAACTTAGCGCTCATCACCGGAACATCCCCACAAGAGTTTCTCGATTGGATGCGCCGAGCATTTATCGATGCTGCTGATTGGGTAATGGTTCCCAATGTCATCGGCATGAGCCTTCATGCAGATGGTGGACGTCTTGCGACAAAACCATATGCATCAGGAGGTTCATATATTTCAAAGATGGGTAATTTCTGTAAAGGCTGCGAATTTGATCCAAAGAAGCGAGTCGGTGCTGATGCCTGTCCATTTACAACCCTCTACTGGGATTTTCTGCAACGAAACCGCGAACGCTTTGCAAAGAACCATCGCATGGGACAACAACTCGCTGGAATCAATCGCTTAAGCGATCTTCCTCAGTTACAAGAGCGCGCCCAGGAAGTTCTAGAACTTCTCTCTCGCGGTGAGCTCTGATTCAATAACGCTATGACTCTAGCTCCAGAAATCAAAGCTTTTCTAGAAGCTGGTGCAAAGGCTGGGCTACCTCAGGTGTGGGAAGCGCCCCTTGATGTTATTCGTCGAAATACTCAGACAAGGCCAGCGCTAGCCGGGCCCGCAGAGCCAATTCTGGAGATTGAAAATAGATTTATCCCAGGCCCAACTGCAGATCTACCTATTCGCGTGTATCGACCAACAAATAATCCAAGCGCACCAGCAATCGTTTATTTTCATGGAGGTGGATGGGTTCTTAACTTCCTAGATATCTACGATGCATCCTTAACAACTCTTGCAAATCGCACTGGCACAACAATCGTCAGCGTCAATTACCAGAAAGCTCCGGAACACCCCTTTCCAACCCCTTTTGATGATTGTTTCGCAACGCTGGAATGGGTTCTTGATAATGCAGAATTACTCAAAATAAATTCTCGAAACGTTGCAGTAGCTGGCGATAGTGCAGGTGCAAATTTAGCTTCTGCCGTAGCCCTCAAAGCCCGCGATAAAAAGATGCAGATTGCTTATCAAATTCTCATTTATCCTTGTAACGACCGAAATTTTGATAGCCCTTCGTACATCAAGAATGCCACCGGTTTTGGTCTTTCAACTCAGGCGATGCAGTGGTTCTGGGAGCAATATCTGCAAGGTGATAGCCACGATCAGAATCCATATGCGATTCCTGCTCGCGCCAAATCATTTAAAGATGTGGCACCAGCAATTATTCTCACCGCTCAATACGATCCGTTGCTTTCCGACGGCGAACAGTATGCGGAGCTCTTAAAGGCGCATGGTGTGGATGTTAGGTACCGTGAATTTCAGGGAATGATTCATGGATTCTTTACCAACCTAGCGGTGACCCCGACTGCAATGGATGCAATTTCCTATGTTGCAGAACAAGTGAAAGAGTTTACGGAGTAACGCGCATACCTTTACCGACAACAACGATGCCGCTCTCAGTCACAGTAAAGCGTTGGCGATCGCGTTCTAGATCAACGCCAATTTGAGCACCAGCTTCAACGATTACGCTCTTATCAATAATCGCTCTACGAATCACCGCTCTATCACCGATCTTTACCCCGGGCATGATGACAGAGCTATCTACAAAGGCGCCATTTCCAACATGTACATCGTATGAAGTAACAGTGTGGCTAACGTGGCCACCTGCGATGATTGATCCAGCACCCACGATTGAATCTTGTGCAATACCTGTTGAGCTAAATTTCGCAGGTGGCAGTGAAGGCGGATTGGTCAGAAGTGGCCACTCACGGTTGTAGAGATTAAAGATTGGGTGAATAGAAACTAAATCCATATGCGCGTCGTAATACGCATCGATTGAACCCACATCGCGCCAGTAACCCTTATCGCGTTCTGTTGCACCTGGCACAACGTTATTCTCAAAGTCATATACCTTTGCAAGGCCGGCCTTAGTAAGCATCGGAATAATGTTTCCACCCAAGTCGTGGCGTGATTCCACATCTTCTGAATCAAGAATGAGCGACTCTTCCATAACATCGCGCTTAAAGATGTAGTTGCCCATTGAAACTAGCGAGAGATCTGGGTGGCCTGGCATTGCAGGTGGATTAGAAGGCTTTTCATGAAATGCCTTAATAGTGATTCCATCTTCTGCTAATTCAATAACACCAAATTCGTGCGCTTCAGCGCGTGGCATGCGAATTGCAGCAATCGTAATTCCTGCACCTGTTTCGAGATGTTGTTCAAACATCTGACTTGGATCCATGCGATAGACGTGATCCGCACCAAAAACCAAGACATGCTTTGGATTTTCATCCTGAATCAAATTGAAGTTCTGCAAGATGGCATCGGCAGAGCCTGTGTACCAACGTGGCCCAAGGCGCTGCTGTGCCGGTACTGGAGTGATGTAATTTCCGAGAAGGGTGGACATGCGCCATGTTGTTGTGATGTGGCGGTCAAGTGAATGAGATTTGTATTGAGTTAGTACTGCAATCTTTCGCATCTGCGCATTGACGAGATTAGAAAGCACAAAATCAATCAGGCGATAAGAACCACCGAAAGGAACAGCTGGTTTTGCGCGATCTGCAGTAAGTGGCATAAGTCGTTTGCCTTCACCGCCGGCAAGAACGATTCCGAGGGGAGCTTCGTAACTGGCCATGAGAGAAGGCTACCGAAGTTGTCTCAATCAAGATAGAGCGCGTTACTCTTGCCCGGTGAGTACAACCCGCATTGGAATCGTCACCAAAGAGTGGCCACCTGCGGTCTATGGCGGAGCCGGCGTTCATGTCGTCCAATTGACTGAAGCACTTCGCAAAGTTTCAGGAATCACCGTGGATGTTCATTGTTTTGGTGGCGCTCGAAGCGATGGAGCCTTCGGTTACGACACTCCAACAGAGTTCGCCTCAAGTAATCCCGCCCTTCAGGCAATCGCTACAGATCTCGCTATTGCAGCCAATCTCGGTGAGGTCGACCTCATTCACTCGCATACTTGGTATGCAAATATGGCAGGACATACTGCATCTCTTCTCTACGGAACTCCTCACATTGTCAGCGCACACTCACTTGAACCGCTTCGCCCATGGAAAGCCGAACAACTTGGCGGAGGTTACAAGATTTCGTCATGGGCTGAAAAGACAGCATATGAATCTGCAGCGGCAATCATCGCCGTCAGCGACGGTATGCGTGCAGATGTCATGAGCGCATATCCCGATGTAGACCCAACGAAGATTGTCACAATCCGCAATGGTGTCGATACGACAAAATTTGCACCAAACCATGATGACTCAGTTCTGAAAGAGTTTGGAGTTACCGGGCGCTATGCGATGTTTGTAGGTCGCATTACTCGTCAAAAGGGATTGGCGCATTTACTGCGTGCATGGAAGAACGTTCCCGCTGAGTACGGTCTTGTTTTGGCTGCGGGAAGTCCTGATGAAGAGGTGATCGGCAATGAAGTTGCCGCACTGATTGAAGAACTTCAAGCCGCTAGGTCAAATGTCTGGTGGATCAAGGAGATGCTCCCGCACGATAAGTTGACTGCAGCCCTCACTCACGCAGATTTATTCCTCTGCCCATCTATTTATGAACCACTTGGAATTGTAAATCTGGAAGCAATGGGATGTCAGACCGCTGTTCTTGCTTCACGCGTTGGCGGAATTCCAGAAGTTGTCTCGCATAAAGTCACTGGTGAGCTCGTGGATTACACATCAGACCATGCAAAGTTTGAATCCGATCTCACTGAAGCTATCTCATCCCTGATGAGCCAACCCAAACTCTTACAACAATATGGCGAAGCTGGGCGCAAACGTGCTGAAAACGAATTTGGGTGGGATGCAGTCGCCGCTCAAACAATCTCGCTGTACAGGAGCGTAATTAAGTAATGTCGCGTCGCGCCTGGTTTCTCTTTGTTCTCGTAGGTTTTCTATGGGGCATTCCATACCTGTTCATTAAGGTTGCAGTAGATCCCGATGACGGCTTCTCACCCGCCGCAGTTGTCTGCTTAAGAACTGCAATCGGTGCGGCAATCCTGATTCCCCTCGCAATGCGCCAAGGTCAGTTAGGTGCTGCAATTCGCGGCATTAAGTACGTTGCGCCTTACGCGCTTCTCGAGATGATTGGTCCTTGGATTCTGATCGGAACTGCTGAACAGAAGATTTCATCTGGCCTCGCAGGACTGCTGATTGCATCTGTCCCAATCTGGGCAACTATTTTTGCTTCGATGAGAGGCGATAAGACAGTCTGGCACCACAAGCGCTTGATGGGCATAGTCGTTGGATTCATTGGACTCATTGCAGTTGTTGGTTTTGAAAGTATTAAGGGAAGTTCAGATCCGCTTTCTATTGCGATGGTTCTTGTTGCTGCGATCGGATACTCCTATGCGGTGATGATGGTTCAAGGTGCGCTCCCCCATGTTTCAGGAATAGCAATCAATGCCGTTGCAATGGCGATTACGGCAATCTTCTATCTGCCACTGACAATTATTCAATGGCCTACACACGAAATTTCAAGTGAAGCAATCAATGCAATTATCGGGCTGGGCGTACTTTCTACAGGTGCTGCCTTCGTCGCATTCTTTGCACTTGCTGCAATGATTGGCGTTGCCCGAGGTTCACTTGTGACTTACTTGAATACGGCATTTGCAGTGGTGCTTGGCGTCATCATTCTCGATGAACCATTTACAACAGGTATGGCACTCGGCCTTCCTCTTGTATTGATCGGCTCATACTTCGCGAGCCGAAAGCCCGTAGAAGCTAAATAGTTGCGATACTTGCTCAATGCTTGAAGCGCTCTTTCTCGGATTGATCCAAGGACTTACCGAATTCATCCCTGTCTCATCCAGTGCACACCTACGCATTGTTGGCGAATTCTTGCCAAGCGCGAAAGATCCCGGCGCAACATTTACCGCAATCACTCAGATTGGCACTGAGCTGGCTGTACTGCTCTACTTCAGAAAAGATATCTTCCGCATTCTTGGAGCTTGGTTTAAGCGCGATGGATCAAGTGATGCCCGCTTAGGAAATCTCATCATCATCGGAACGCTTCCAATCGTTGCACTTGGATATCTCGGACAGAGCTACATTCGCGATAACTTTAGATCTCTCTGGATCGTTGCATCTATGTTGATTCTCTTCGGTCTCGTTCTGGGCGCAGCAGATAAATTGGGCAAGCGAGAAAAAACGTTAGAGAAGTTAAATAAGGGCGATGGAATTCTCTATGGTTTTGCGCAATCACTCGCGCTAATTCCAGGAATTTCTCGATCTGGCGCCACCATTGCATTGGGCCGCACACTTGGCTACACCCGTGAATCAGCTCTTCGATACTCATTCCTGCTCGCACTGCCTGCAGTCTTTGGCAGTGGTCTCTATGAACTCAAGAGCGCAATGGGCGAATCAAGCACCAATGCATTTACGATGAGTCAGACTTTTGGCGCAACTGTTGTGGCATTTATCGTTGGTTATAGCGTCATCGCTTGGTTGATGAAGTTCATTTCAACAAAGACATTTACGCCATTTGTGATTTACCGCGTTGTTCTGGGTACCGTTCTACTGGTTGCGCTGGCAACCGGTTCTATCAACGCTCAGTAAAACCAAGTCTTTCAAGGAGTTTGGGATCTCTCTGCCATTCTTTAGAGACCTTCACATGTAATCCAAGGAAGATTCGTGCACCAAGTTCGCGTTCGATATCTTTACGGGCACGCATTCCAATATCTTTCAGGCGCTCACCTTGATGGCCCAAGATGATTCCAGTCTGTGAATCACGTTCAACGTGGATAGTTGCGTGGATATCAAAGAAGGGGCGACTGCCTTTTTCTTCACGTTCTGCCATCTCGTCGATGGTCACCATAATCGAATGTGGAAGCTCTTCACGGGCATCGCGCATTGCAGCTTCGCGAATGAGTTCGCAAATAAGTTGCTGGATATCTTGATCACTCTTCATATCATCAGGATAGAAGGCAGGTCCTGCGGGCAAATTATCGCCAATCAGTTTTTCAAGCAAATCAATCTGCTCGTGAATCGCGGCGGAGATGGGAACGATTTCATCCCAGGTAAATCCTTGAGCGAGCTCAGAAATTCCCAGTAGTCGTGTAGCAATATTCTTCTTCGAAACTAAATCCGTCTTTGTCACAAGTGCGAACTTCTTAGCCCGTGGATACTTTGCAATTTCAGCTGCAATAAATACATCGCCAGCCCCTGAAGTCTCATCTGCAGGTAAGCACATCATCACGATATCGACCGAATCCATACTCTCGTTGACAACAGCGTTGAGGCGATGGCCTAGAAGAGTCTTTGGCTTATGAACCCCTGGTGTATCTACAAGGACTGCCTGGAACTCTGGATTGTTAACAATTCCGCGAATTGCATGACGCGTGGTGTTGGGATGCGGTGAGGTAATTGCGATTTTGCGGCCGACTAGCGCATTGATGAGTGTTGATTTTCCAGTATTTGGGCGCCCCACAATTGCGACAAAGCCCGAACGGAATTCACTCATAGAGACATTCTCTCATTACATGCGGGCATTACCTAAAGGGCAGAGATCAGCTCCACTGCATCGGCAACCGATGTCACAAGTTCTGCCGCTCTCTCGCCGATTAATCGATGGCAGCCTTCAGATGATGGAGAGTTAATGGGACCGGGTATCGCCATAACTGGCTTCATCAACTCGGCTGCATCACGTGCAGTGCGAAGTGATCCACTGCGAAAGGCTGCTTCGACAACGAGTGTGCTGACAGAAAGCGCGGCAATCAGTCGATTGCGAGTTAAGAATCGATGAGGCATCGCAATCGTTCCGGGCATTACTTCAGAAACAATTGCACCGTTCTCGCATATTTCTGCAAAGAGGCGAGAGTTCCC
>JACCDO011092029.1_pt1 | contig 18749 bp, 4 predicted proteins | sample 7446101 | NCBI WGS metagenome assembly JACCDO01 (sample SAMN15323440, study PRJNA562643) | freshwater metagenome | isolation source: river surface water | place: USA:Blue River Watershed | collected 2017-08-16 | reverse complement strand
TGGCCGGAATAGTATTTGGAACTGCCGGAATGGACGCTGGTCGATAATTTGTCCCGACTAATAGAGCGTCTGTTGATGTTGAAGCGCCAGCTAAAGAATCTCCATCTTGAAGTTCTTGTATAGTTGCTCCGTTTAAAACTAAAGGATATCTTGCTGCCATAATTTTTCCTTACGATATTAAAGTCACGTTTACAATATTTCCGCTTCTATTCACTACTGGTAAGTATCCTGTAGCAATATTAACGTTTAAAACTGTTCCACCATTAAGTGTTATTGGTAGAAAATTATAAACTGTAGTCCAATAAGGAGCAGTAGAAGCTGTACCTGTTCCAGTTTGTGCTAAAAACTTTTTAACGGTTGTTATATTACCCGGTAATAATGTAGTATTACTTGAGGATAATTGATACGGAACAGAGCCTAAAAGGCCGCCAGCAATATTTGCTGTTGCAACAGATATAACTCCGTCATTATTAACTGTAATTCCAGTACCAATTTTTACTCCACCGAGTACCGTTGTAGTTGCTTTTGGTAATTGATAATCAACACTTAAAACGCTTGTTTCGCTAATTGTTAACCCTGGTCCAACCCTGATACCGCCTAATGTTTCAGCAGTAGCAGGAGGCAAAACATAATCACTGTAGTTCCTAACCGACAAAACACCTGTATCACTAATAGACAGACCATTACCAACTCGAACGGAGCCTAAAGTTGTAGTAGTTGCCTGTTTAACAATATTTTGTCTAAGATCCCCAAACGTTATTTTTTTAGTGATAATACCATCGCTAATAGGAAAAACGTTATTTTCCGCAGGCGGTTGAGTTTGTCGTGATAAATCAGATATTCTTGCCATTTTTAATCAAGCTCCAACGGTTCGCTGTCGTCTCCTAAGAGTGTTATACCCTCATCTGTAGCTAACACATATTGATATTTATCAACCAGATACTGTGAAAAAACTGCTTCGGTATTTCTAATAAAACGTGCTATATCTCCATCGTAGTAGGTTAAATCTGTACCTTCTGGATTCCAAATACGACCCTGACGTTTAACTACTACAATCTTAGTGTTTTCTGGAACATCTGCTGTGATTCTAACAGCGTTAGTTGTACCATTAACACTAAATTCTGCTTCGAACTGACTGTCGCCTTCTGGACTATAAGGGTAACCATTAGATTCTTTAAACAATTTATAATCAGTTTTCTTAAGTCTGTAACCGCCTACAAAAACATCAATGTCATCTGCACGACCGTAACCCGCCGGAATAGTTTGTGTATACCAAGTTACATTAGTTTTCTTAGGTGCATAATTTAACAAGACAGTGTTAGAACTTCCGTCGCCAACTGAAGTTTCTACAAGTTGACTGTCAACATATGGAATTGTTTCTGTTGGGCCTATGTCCATAACATTAGTCCTAATTCGGTGAATATTAGGAACACCGGTTCCTAAAGTTCCGCGGCGAAGCTGACTTAATACGTTGCCGTTTTTAGCAAAAAACTCAATTCTTTCACCGTTAATTTCAACAATGCCTGGTAAATTTAAAGCAGGATTTGGCGGGCTTAATCTAGACCCGTCAACAACTTGAATTTCTCTGTCAGTCTGAAGTAAATCTCTAGCCAAGCGTGTAGTTTTAATTTTGCTAATTCTCTTATAATGAGTTCTGTTTAGCATATCTTTAAACTGCATATATCCCCAACTATGATTAACAACTCTATCGCTTAATAAAATAACCTGAACTTCTCCGTCTTGAGCCGTTAATGGTTGTTTCATTTTGACTGTTCTTAAATCACTATCTAAGTAGTAATCAATACTGTGTGCTAACATTTTATTATTTCTTATTAACCATACATAATCATCAGCTGCAACCATCCTTGGAAGCCTAATATGACCGTTCTTTAACCCCCTTAGTTGGTAGTATTCAACCATACTTGGATTTAATAAAAATTCAAAATTAGTAAATTCCAATGTTCTTTCAATATCTAACACATCGTGATTATAGAAAGTATAAATTTTAATTCTCCAATTTATTTCAGGAGTTGTTTTTAACACAACTTGTCCGTTTATAACTCTATATTGGGAATTAAAATAATTTGTTACAGTTAATCTACCACCTTCTTTATAAACTGCATCCTTAAGAACTACGCTGACAACACTAGTATTAAAGAAATATTCACTTCCATATGTTAATTTTACGCCGTCGAGGTAAACTTCAAAATCTGCTGGGTCTGCTCTGTATTCTTGTACTTTATATCCACTTAAATTATATTCTAGTATTCCTTCTTTTAAATCAAAGTACTCTGAAGATCCAGGATATTGAAAATGATCGTTTATTACAACAATCATGCTGTTTGCATGAGGTTGATTTATACCAACCTGATTTTGCAACGTAAACGTATTAGTAGATCCGTCACCTACAAATTCTTCAAGTTTAGTAATTGATGCTGTTTGACCGTTTGACCCAGAAATCATATAAGTGATTAAATCCCCAGATTGGAAACCTTCAGAAAATCTAATACCAACCTTGCCTGGTGATTCATATCCTTCGTTAGTTCTAAACAACTCAAAATTTACCGATTCTCCGTTAACTAAAACAATTGCAGATGTTACAGTAATGTTATTATCTAAGTAAGCAGCATCTGTTACATATTCTAATGTGCTACCGTCTGCTACAAAATAATTTGTATCTAGTATTTCTTGGCCGGATGAACCTAATGTAATAACACTTACTACCGTACCTGAAGAAACAGGTGAATTAAGAATTATTTTTTGCTCTTTCCAATTTATTGTATAATCTAAAGTTTGATTCTTTAATATTCCATCAATTCTAACAAAGATACTAGCTTTATTACTTGGAATTTGCCCTAAACTAAATTCTGTACCAATACCGTCTGAAAGATAATTTAAGAAAGACACTTTAGCAGAAGCAGATGTAGGTAACTGAAATACTTTAATTGCTAAGGCATCTGTAATTTGTCCTGGAACAATTTCTTCCGGAGCATGACTTGTCACTGGCGTAACAAACTTATCGCCATCTAATATAATATCGTCTGGTGCTAGGCCTGTGGCAGTTGTATAAGCTAAATTGCCTCCACTTAATTGTGTATCGTACTCACCAGGCAACGGGGAAATACTACCGTCGCTAGTCTGTCTACGGAAAATAATTTTATCTCCTTGATTAATATCAAGAGGAGGAGTATTAGTCAAATTAGGAAGATTATAAGTGTTTGTTAATCCATCACCTATAATAGTTTTCATATATGTGCTCAGCGGAGCAATCGTTCTCCCATTAGGCTGTAATGTACTTCCATCATACAAATCAAAATAAGGATCGTCAATTCTTTGACCATTGACATAAACATTAATTTTTTCGCCGACTGCTGGAGTAAAAGGTAAAGTGAAAGAATATGTACTATCACTTACAGTAACAATATAATCATCAAAAGTAGCATCAAACCCGTCCCAGCTATCTGTAAACCAAGGAAGACTATCCCAGCCGCCACTTACATTAAATCCTAAACCTGTAATATTAACGCCACCATAGTCAATACCGGTCATTAGTTGAGCTAAATCTTTACCATACATTCCTGTAGTTGGATTGTAATAAAAATTAATTCTATCTGCTGCCGATAGATGATGGAAATTTTTTCTGTATGTAACTTCAATTGTTTCCCCAACTTCGGGAGCAACTTCAAGCGTTAATAGACCAGAATAGCTAGTAAATCCTTTTGATGTTGATGACTTGGTTGAAAGTTTATAATTATCTCTTAATACATCAACACCATTTACAAGAACTTGACTTGTCCCTATTGTTGTATCTGGACTAAACTTTAATGCAAACTGAAGCTTAGATCCAGTTCCAGTAAACGTTTCTGTTTCAGTAATTTCTGTAACATAATAGTTTCTAGTAATTCTATCAAACTTAATTGATATTTTATTAGCTCTTACAACCTCAGTTTCTATAATTGCACAGGCTGTAGCAGCTTGACCGTTTACACTTAAACCACCGTCAATGACAATTGTCGGTGCTTTAAGATATCCAGACCCTTCTGTGATAAGCTGTATTCTATTAACTTTTCCATTAGAAATATAAGCTTTAGCTGTAGCACCTGACCCGTATCCTCCTTCTATTCTTACAATAGGATTGTCAATATACCCGGTGCCGCCATCTATAAGTTTAATTTCTATTACTTTAAATCCTACGTTGTCTAACCAATGCTTCCAAGGATATGTTTCAAGCTCAGAATCTTGATAGACAAATCCCCCATCACCGTTTAATCTCACAGCTAATGGAGAAATTTCTAATTGATCATTAATAATTGGAAGTATATCAAAGTCTGTAACACTTGATTTGGCTGTGTCTAACCCCTGATAAGAACTTACATATTCTCTTATTTGAGTTCTATAAGGTTTAACTTCTTTAACATAGTCTTCGTAATTTTCCAAATTATCACTGTTATAGTTAACTTTTTGTTTTAGTTTTCCTACATTATGGGTCGCTTTGATAAAACTAGTTTTCATTACCCAATCAACTAATAATTGTTCATGGAGAACATATCTTAGTGTAGCAAAAAATAATTTTAAATATTCAACTCTTAATTCGTCAACTAATAGTTTATTTTTAATAGTATCAATAATAATTCTTAATTCTTTTTCTGCTAAGTTATCATAAATGTTTGAATCAAATAATGCGCTGTCAAATCCAATTTCTGAATAATCGTATAGACTAGAGTCAAATCTTATTGTTCCGTTATTGCGTCCAACTACAATAAAGTTCTCTGTATAATCAATTGTTTTTATATCATTATATTGTTTAAGAAGTATCCATCCCCCTGTACCAATATTATTAACTTTTACAACACTTCCAATATTAGAATCAAGAACAGCAAGTTCATATGTATTTTCAACTACATGATCTATTTTTGTAAATTGATCGTATTCTTCTGCATACCAATCAATATAATTCCAGTATTTTCTTACATCGTAAGACTGTCCTTTTAATCTTTCCCATAATAACTCTTCTGCATTCCACAGATAAGTGCTCCACTTATTAAAAGTTTGAGAATCACTTAACACTAAAACAGTAAACGGTCTAATAGAAAACGTAGTTGAAGAACTATAACCTTCTCCTTTTTCAATAATATCAACATCAATAACTTGACCTAAATTATTAATTTTTGTTTTAACAACTGCGCCTTTACCAGATTTTGAAATATTAATCATTGGTGCGTTAACATATCCTCGACCAGGATTAATAATTTCTGCACCAATAATTCTACCATTTACAATTACTGGTAGTATTTCGGCTTGTTCTAATATTGCTGTTCCAACAAATCTCAATTCTTCATCAGTATCAATCTTAATATCCCATACTCCTGAAATTGCAGACGGAGGGGAATTAAATGCAAATAGATCAGATAGATCATAATCATCTGCAATTAATTTTTTAGACAGTACAGAATTTACACGCTCAATAAATTGTTTTAAGGCCTCAATTCGATTTACAAACATGCTCTGTCTTGGGTATCCGCTTATTCCATATCGTTGTTTGAAAGGCAGTTTAAGATCAGGAACTATTCTATCATTATCATCTTTTCCAATTAAACTATGAATCCATTTCTTTTCTATTTCAGGTGGAACAATTGTATTTGGATGCTCACTTAAAATTTTCCATTGACTGTGTGCATTAATTTCTGTATAATCTTTACTTACATCCCAATATTGTACTAGAAGATTATGATCTTTAGATCTAATTATTGACTCAACATTTGCTAAACTGTAAGAATTTGGACCAGTTAAAATAAAACAAGAATAACCTTGGCCAACTGGATCTGCAATTAAACGAGAAATACTATATGCAGATAATTTTCTGTTAATCACATTTGGAGTAATTGAAGGATTTTTTACCCAATAATAATATGTGTTTTGAAATGTTTTACTTATTTTATCATAACGCTTTTTAACACTATAGGCAGAATTACCGTACTTAGAAGTGCCGGTAATGCCTATTGTAGGGCCTTTATCAGTGGCAGAAATTTCATCCCATTCGTTGGGTTTATATTTAGATTCAACCCATTCATATATGTCTACGGTTGCAGTTTCATATAATCTATTCCAAGTAGTATTTCGATAGACTGTATCACCAAAACTGTTTTCTAAAAATTTAGCGTTAGTTAAATCCCACCATAAAGTACCAACTTGTGAAACAGCCCAATTAATTCCTTCATCGACAATAACTCCGTTTATTGTAGAAGTCGTATAGACTGCAGGATCAAAATAAGTTTTAAAACTTAATTCTTGTTCTGCAGGTCCTGGAATTTTTCCTTGTAAAGGATCAACGATATCTAAGTAAGAACTTAATTCATTTGATACTGTATCATATAAGAAAACTTTTTTAATTTTTTCTATATTTGGACGACCAATTTCTTGATAAAATACAGACCACGATTTTGCACTATCTAATTTTGAATAGGAATAAATTCTACCTTCGTCTGCATATACCCCATCTTCTTTTGGGGCGCCTATTAACACACTATTTTTAGCTGTGGCTAAAGAAAAACCAAACGCATCAAGAGAGGTATTATCTAGATCTGCCTTTAAAGTTTCTGCAAAAATAAAATTATTAGCTATTTTTTGATAAACATCAACGCGGCCAGAATCAATTTCAATATCAACAATTCTTAATGTATTATTATCAAAAATTGTAGGACTTTCTGTTTTAGAACTATTAGGGTCTAATAAATTTAAAGAACTACCATCTAATAAACCAGTGTATGTATCAAAGGTTGTTTCAATTTCAGTATCGCCATTAATTGCTAATACTGCAAAATTTGTATTGTCAATAAATTTAACCTTACCTCCAAATTTTTCACTTTCTTCTTTATAATTACTAAAAATTACCTGTTGTAAATCAAAGCTATTACCAGTAAAGACATAAACTTTTCCAGAATTTAAGTCTAAAGTATCACTAGATGGTGAGCCAACAACTAATGTTAACCCGTCATTAGTTAAATCTAATGAAAAACCAAACTGGTCATTATTTTGTATATTTGCGTTTGTATTTCCAAACACAGTAGAACTATTAATTGTTTTGAATAAAGCAAATCCTGTATTAGTTGCTTTATAAATGTATACTGCACCAGAGTTATTATTTGTACCTGGTGCACCAACTGCTAAAATTTTTCCGTCTGACGAAATGGCTAAGCTGTAACCAAACATATCGTTAGATGCCGAGCCTGTAAGGGAACTTCCAAATGCATAATACCCGTCTGGGCTATTACTGTCATACTTATAGATGTAAACTTTTCCTCTCAAGTTTACTTCAAGAGCACTGACAGCTAAAACTTTATTATCAGATAAAACTGCCTTCCAACCAAATTTCTCGTTAGCAACAGGAGACTGGCTTACAACAGTATGTTCTACATTCCAAGACACACTTGTTGACTTATAATAGACTTCAACAAACCCTTGATTAGACAAACCGCTCGAATTGACATTTGATGCAGTGTACGATGCTATTACAACATTGTTTCCTGCTGTATCAAAAGAGATTGAATTTCCAAATCCAGTGTTAATTAAACTTGACACAGGACTGGGTTCAAGCACTGCACCTGGAATCCACGTTGATGCTAGCGGTGCTTTTACATAAATTACTATATTAGAATTATTAGAAGCTATAAATGCTGTTTGACCGTTGGGTGTTAAAGCTACATTTGTTCCGTAGCTAATGTTGTTAGAAGTTTCAACTAGTGTTAAATTATTTTTTCTAAAAACTTTTTTGTTTTCATAAACAGCATATTTAGAATTTCCGTTGTTGTCAACCCATATTAATTCTGAGTCTTTAATAACTTTTGGAAGAATAGAATTTGCATTATCCGCATGATCAACCCTTACTGTCTTAAATTCGTAAGATAATATTCTAACACTATCCTCGAAAGGATCTTGCCAGTTTTGTATCGATGTTTGAATAACTATTTCTCTTAGAGAAACAGAACTTACTTTATAAAATCCTTTAATAGATTCAACATTTTCAATACCAATTATATCACCAGCTACTACATTAGGAATTTGTTCTGTTTTGATTGTTAATTTGTTATTAGCATAAGAAACTGTTTCAATGTTAAACGTTGATTTTGTAAATCTATAAACGTTCCATTCGCGCCCCTCAAATGCACACCAAACATAATCACCTTCTTTAAAAGTAGAAATATCTTCTTCTAAAATGTCATCCAATGTATCTAAATTTAATTTAACATCACTATATCTAACGTATCCGGCAGATCTTAAAAATGACTTTGTTCCTTCAAGGCTCCAAAGATTGTTAGAGTAATCTAGGGGTTTAATATAAACATCAGTTGGTAATTGTCTATATACAAAATCAATTTTATTAGGGTCAATTGTATCTACAAGCTCAAATGGCTGCGGATTTAATCTAAATTTTGATTCGTCTAAATTAAATTCAACTTCTTTATAAGAATCAATTGCTCCGTAATTTCCAACACGGATAGCCCATTCTTCATTAAATGTTAAACTTTCTTGATTATCGGCACTTAAAACATCAAAAAGTTTAGATAAAACATTTTGTGTTCCTTTTTCAATAATCATACCTTGATAAAATTTATATTGACTTACATCATCATTAATAATATTCTCAAGATATTGACGCTTTTGATACCCAATCAAATGTTGCGCCATTTTTTGTTGACCGGCATCAAAGTTATCTGTATCAAGACTATAAAAATCCATAAATTGAGATATTTTATAATCCCAATTAGGCAGCAATCTTGACTCTGGTTTTTCTTCTAATAAGATCCAATCTGTAGAATTAAACTCATCAACCCCAGGAAGAAACTTACTAGCTGTATAATAATATTCTTTGTATCTTACAATGTCACCAAGGTTATAATCAGTCCATTGAGACCACTGAGTTATCTTAGCTTCATCAAAGACAAATCCGGGAACATTAAATCCTCCATTCCAGTTAGAAGAAATGTACCCTATTACTTTTATTCTTTCTTGTCTATATCCAGGTTCTTGGTCGTAAATAACATCATTAAACAGTGTTCTATTGTCTAAAAGACTAACATGTTCTTTTTGTACAAGATATAATGTTGCTCCGTAGATTCCATGATTTGTGTTTTTAGCTGTTAATACGAACTGATTCTCTTCTCTATATGTGTTTAAAAATTGATCATCTAACTGCTGACCGTCAACTCTAAAAATTTTATATTCAAAAAATTTATCTTTAACGTCGTTGACGACTGAATAAGTTGAATTTAAAACTAAGGTATTAGCAGAAGGGCTTAAACTTAGTATAGAACCAGTAGACCAATTTTGTGTAGTCCAGAATAAAAATTCTTTAATTGCAGATTCCCAGTTATCAACATTCTTTAAATTAATATTAAATTCATCAAATACAAATCCTTGATTTTCTAAATAGTCTCCGTAACCTTGTAAAAAATCAACTACGTCTTGCACTGTCGATAACTTTGTTCCATAACTTAATTTAAGTTCTACATTTCGATCAAAAGATTTGCGAAGCTCGGCGTCACGGCCTCCAGTAACTGGCAACTCGGGTAACTTTTGAAAATAACTAGCATCAAAATCAGTTCCACTTTGATGACTAACTTTAACCCTATAATATTGATTATTTGCTCTAACTAATTTTCCAATAGCATAATATTTGTTGCTTGACCAATTAATAAAACTCTCCGAAATACCCCCAACATTAATGTTTCGTCCGGTCATATTATAAGGATAGTAAACAAAGTACGGGTCATCTACATTGTATCCTCGAATTTCGTAACCATCGGGGTACTTTGTAATTGCTACACCGCTGTAGTTTATTTTCTTAATTGGACTTGATGTGTTAGCTATAATTTTATAGTTTTCTTCTGGCACAAATACGCCGCCTGAGCTCGCTATGTTTTTACTATCAAGCAAAAGTTTAAATTTTTCTTTTGCAGTATATCCGCCTAATTTTGAACCAATTTGCATTTCTAAAGTTTGCAAATCGTTAAGATATTGATTATAAAGATCAGCAGTTTCAGATGTAAGATAATCAACTATCCAGTTAATAATACCAGATGTTAAAACTCGTGTTGTATTAAATTTTGTAGACGGTACTTTTAGATCTTTTAAACGCACCCTTAATTGCGTATCTTTATAAACAAGTTGATCATTTTGATTTTTTACAATTCGACTAAAATCTAAACCTCTACCTAATACATAATTAGGTTGCATTAATAGTGCTGTATGAATTAGCGCAAAAGGATAATAACTACTCTTTCTCCATGCAGACTCTACCGGGCCTACATCACCAAAAGTATAAAATCCTTCTGGTGTTTCTTTAATAAATCCTTGTGTATATCCTATATTATAAGGATCGGCTAGATTACCGTTTTCATCAACAGGATAATTTACAGACAAAATTGATTTAGCAAAATTATTTCGTACACGGATAGGTTTACCTGGTTCTCTTACAATTCCATCTCTAATATCATTCCAAAGAATATAATTGTTATTAGTGTAAGGAGCAATTCCGTATACTTCATCCCACCATTTAGGTTTAACACTAAATCCTAAACACTCCCATGGATGTGTATGGGGTCTATCCGTATCTAAAACCCATCGATAGATACCTCTCCAGAATGCAGGCGCATCTGTATCGTCTGGTAAAAAATTATCTCTATAATTCCACGTAAAAGGATTCAATCTATCCCATAGTTCATTATTTTGTTTTGTATAGTCTTGAGGAATATTTGCAGTCCACTTATAGAAAAATTGACTTAGTATTTGATCAAACTCTTCTTTTGAATAATCTGTTTTTCGAGAATATCCAGGAATAAAATGATGAATATCAAATATTTGAGGATTGTATTTTACCTTAATGTTATTAAAGATCCTCATTTCTAATTCTAAAATTAGGTCGTCTCGATAATCATTAAATGCTACTGTAATACTTCCGTCGTGGCCTTGAATAACTGTTGTAGGCTCAAGGTAAGTATCGTCAACATAAATTTTTGGTTCAAATAACGGATATAGTCCTAGTTTAGTTGGGGTTGCAGGACAAAAGGATCCATCTGTTGATTCGTATTCAAATGCTTCAATAATATCATCTTCTTGAAGGTTTGTTAAAACAGTAAAAAATACATCATCGCCAAACTCGTAATCTCGGCCGTGTAATAGCTGATTTCCGTTTAGGTAAATGTTTACAGATTTGTTCGATAAAGAATTTAAATTAAATGCTTTAGTTAAGGGATAAGTTTTTACTCGAGGATCTAATACTGTATACTCTAAACGCTTTGCCCCAGAATACCCAAACATATCAGAAAAATAATATTTTTGAGTTTTAGTTTTATCTTTAAAAAGTGTTTCTAAAATAAAATCAACGTGTCTTCTAGGGTCAGTGTCAATTCCAGATTCTGCTGCAAATGTTAAGAAAGATCTTTTAAACTTTCCATAATCATTTCTAGCTTCATCAAGAGCTTTAAATGCATTTGAAACTTGAGATCCAAGATGATACAAACTAAAATTTAAAGGACCAGAATGCTGTACAAATCTTGTTCCATAAGCAGTAATATTTCCTAGATTTCTAATATTATTATTTCCAGGAAATTCGCCTTCAAAGTCTGTTAAATTTTCAACAATAGAATTTACATGGTCAATAACTTGGCCAAGAGTAAATTCTAAAACATTATTATTTTGAGGATTATTTTGTAAACTTATAGGAATTTCATAGTGTCCATTATTATTCTTAGGTTGCGTAGAATAACATTTTATTGTAACTACATCGTTAGAATCTACATCATTTAAAAATGAGACTTCTTTGTATACTGGGCCATCGACAACTTGATAGGAATTTTTATTTTTTCTCAGACCATTAACATAGACTTTTACAACTAAGTCGTCTAATTGATTTTTAAAATTGTAAACATCAATAGGAAAGTTATTTAAAATTAATTCTTTATTTCCGTTTGGTAATTTTCGATATTCTTCTTTAAAGATCCTAACTATACCTTGACTGTTAGGAATCGCAGATTTTACCCAACCGTTTTTATAATCAAAAAAGTTTATATCATAGATTTTTCTTAAAAAACCAATATTAGTATTTTTAGTAAAAACAGTTACAGCATCTTTGTACTTAAAAAAGTCTTTAAGTAAGTTAAATTCAAAAACAATATCTCCTGTATTATTAATATTTCGATAAGATAGTGGAAAATTTAATTCTGTATCATTATTTCCTGTTCCCGTTTTATAAGAAAATATTTTAGATCCAGCAAAATTTGAACCGTCATAGACGATAGTATCGCTATAACTTTTTTCATTTTCGTCAAATACGTCAAATAAAGGAGGTTGATTGACTTCTGTTTTATATTGTCCTAATATCCATTTGGTACCATCATACCAAAACATTTTTCCTTGATTTTGATTGCCCCTGTTAACTAATACAGTTTCATATACTTTTGGTTCTGCATCAAAATCTTCAATTAAATTAATTTGTCTTTTTAGTCCGCTAAAAACTTCAAATTTATGAATACCGGAGCCGACTGCAAAAATATCAACTTTATTAACAATGGCTTTATCTGTAAATAATCTTATCTGTGTGCTGTTTAGCACCGACACATAATAAATTTTTCTATGTTCTAATCCATTGATAGACTCATTTCCATTATTTAGGTAAATTAATTGATATCCAGTTACTAATCCATGTTCTGATGTAAAAGTTATAATATCATTTTCAACGCCGACTTCTGAAAATGCATTAAATTCAATTTGTCTTCCGGGAAGTATAACTTCAATAAAATTTACTTTAAAAATTTTTCCGTTTACATATCGATCAGGATCAGCTGCAAACAATATTCTCATTCCATCGGATATATCAACTCCGTCAATATTATATCCTAAAGATCCTTCTATTGTTGAAAATACATCTGTTGTAAATGTATCAATAAGATCGACATTTTTCTTTGATTTATGACCGAAATTAAATAGTTTTAAATTTTCTTCAAACTCTATAATTGGTCTTGTTGCTCGTTGACTCTGATCAAACTCTGGTACTAGACCTTGTGCTTGTGCGGCAGCAATTATAACATCTTGATGGAACCAGCGATTATATCTACTCCATTGATTTCTGTCAATACTAGATCTATTAATTACAATATAATCTTTAACTTTTGGAAATGACGTTAAAGTACTAAAAGGTGATTTATCAAACGGCTCATCATCAAAAAGCAAAGCTCTTTCTTCCGTATATCCGCTAATAATTTCTAAATCGGCTTCGTTAACTAATTTAATACCTGTTCCTACACCTTCAACATACCAATATCCATCATTATAAATTTCAGGTACTACTCTTCCTGAAAAGAAAACTTTCATCCCGTTTGTTAATGATATCCCGTTACTAAGTGTATATGTTTTCTTTCCTAAAATATCTGCTTCTACATCTAAAAAAGCATTTTCATCTATATCTTTGATGTGAAACATCCCGCCTGTATTTGCATTAGCTTCACTCACATAAAATAAAATATCAGGAGCACTACTTAAAACTGTAAAAGTAACTATTCCATTTTCAACTGCTGTTCCAACTACTCCATCTAAGTATTTTTCTAATTCACCTGCTACCCTTTGAGTTTTAAGAGTAAATGGATTGTTTGGAGAATCAATTACAAAATTATAAGTTTGCCCTCTATATAGAGTAATAGTTGGATTCCTTGTTAGACCGTCTGGGGTAAAGACAAAAGCATAATTATCATCTTCATCAACTACATTTACTGTATAAGTACTTTGTATGTCTTGTTGTTGGCCTTGAACTTCAATTGCAGTTGGACCATACGGTAACCAATAATATTGTTGAAAATTTACAAATTTATCCCAATTAATATGTGGATCCCAACTGTAAAATTCTTCCTTGTTTAGTCGTTCATGATTATTTGTTATTCCACCATTTGTACCAATATGGTTAATATGGTCAATATAATCTTTATAAAAATTAACATTTCCTAAAAGATCTTTAATAACAGCAGACGGCTCTAATTGATAATTTTGGCGATTATCATCGGTTGCTTTAATAAAAACATCAGAGGCTACAGATGACTTGGCATTTTTTCTACCAATAAATCCGCTAAGTTTTTTAACTGTTCCTGGTTGAACTAATTGGTCTAGTGTAGCAGATAAAAACTTTTTATTAGGCTCTGTTCTAAAAAAACGAGGCAATAGGTCAGATGTTTTTCTATTTTCGCTATTAGAGGTTGGTAACCCAGATTCGTTTTGTGTTGCCATTAATTACTTCCTGTGCTAGTTATTGTTTGCTGATTGTTAGTTACAGTTGTATAATAAATTTCGCCCGAGCTTTTTATTCTACTTGCCGTAATAGCAGAAATGATTTCAATATCGTCAACAGTAGCACCATTGATAAAAATTTGATCTTTTTCTGCTTTAATTTCAAATAAACTACCAAACGATAAATTTGCCTGTTTAGGAACAATTATAAAGTTTGTTATGTTTGGTGCAAGTCTATTCATTACATATGTTGATAGTTCTGTAAAATAAAAATTATCACCAAAGTCCCAGTTTTCTAAAGCAAAAAATTCATTTACGGCAGATAATACTCTAGATTTAATATCATTATCACTTATTACAATTTCAGAATTTTTAACTACTTTAAATGATCCTTGTAAATCAATTGCAGCTTTAGATCCAAATAAAACTTTGTATTTTACTGGATGATAAATTACCTCATCCGATATTGACTTAATCTTATTGAGGTCTGTAGAAAGCATGTTGTATAAAAAATCTGTACTTGGCGGTAATGGTTCGACTTCAATAGTTCCGTCTAACCATTGTCTATATACTTCGTCGTAATCTCTAGTTAATACAAATACATCGATTAAATTAGTTAACCCGGGATCAATTCTACTTTCATAATCTGCATTATGAATATATTGAAATTTTAATTTGTCTCGACCATAATAAACTTTATAATCTAAACTTGCTTCAAATATACCGGTTGTTTTATCTAATTTTTTAACTGTATCTGTATCTATAAAATAAAAATACTGACCGTCATTATAAGAATTAATATTTGTTGGTTGTGTTGATAAAATAATTACCGTGTTATTAGAATTATTAATCCATCTATAATCTTCTTGATTTTGGGATAACTGATATAACTCTTGAACAATAAATTTTTGTGTTACATTTTGAGAGGGGTTAATAATTTCTTCAAATAAGTTTGGATCATCTACTATGCTATCATCGTCAGTATCTGCAAAGGTTAATTGAATCTTTTTAGTATCAACATATCCGTCAATACCTCGATACTCTTCAGTTATTTCCCACTCTCTGTCATAGGTAAAAGGAATTGTTTGATCTGGTTCTGTATTAATGTTTAAAACTTTAATTTTATCTTTAACAATAATATTAGAACGTGTATCATAAATTTTATCGCTAGCATCAAAATAAAAACGTAACTGTTTATCACTTTCAAAAATATACCGTAACAGTCTAGATTTTACTGTATAAAATTCAGTATCCGTTGTAAACAATAACAACCAACTTGAATCTAATTGTTGATTAGAGTTATCTCCTTGTTTACCTAAACTAAACCCGTTGGCGGTATCTAAATTTACTTCAAAAACAATCTTCCAAATTCTAGTTTCAACATCATATCTTAGACCAAAAGGTTTATTAGAAAAAACTAAATCAACCATAGTATTAACAGTATTAGTATCAATTGACGATCTAAAAGCAGGAATTACTTGTTTTACTATTGCACCTGTGGGAATTGAATCATTTAAAATGATTGGACCTGTTCCGTCTGCTAAAACTCCTGTTAAATTGTTAGTTCCGTCACCAGCAATATATACAATCTTACACCACAGAGTAGTCGACGAGTTTAAAGGTTTTTGTTGCCCTGGTGTAATAAGCTCAAGCTTGTTATTATTATTTCTATTAAAATAATAATTTGGTGGTGCTTCAAATTGAATTAGCGATCCCTGAGACAAGAAACGTAACAATGTAGTTGTATAGGTTCCAACTTTATAAGGAAAGGCCGAAACATCTCCTATATAACCAGTGCATAAATTTGTATCTGTTGTTTTAACATACCAACTTACACTTAGAGAATCTGTAGTAATCCTAGTAAATTTAGAGTAATAAAAATCTCGTAAAGGTTTTGATTTTAAAACTTCCAATACTTCGTTATAAATTACTGCTTCAATATCTGTTTTTGTAACATAACTAAATCTAAAACTATCTGTATATTCTTCTTTGTATAAAATACCGTCATCTGCAAAAAGATTTGTTTTAGAATATTTTCCAGTAGGATCAACTAGATCAAAATATCGACTAATACCGCTAGATGTTCTGTTAACAGATTTTACTTTTATAATTTGTTGATTTATACTTAACGGACTTAGATTATAATCCTCGCCGGTAATCATTCGATTTTGTGTATAATAAGTTGCGGGAGCATTGGCTTTAATAGAATCATTTGATTCTGTATCTGTTGAATTTGCCACCGAACTTTGCAAACTTACAGTCACACTTAATGTTTCAAATTGATTTACATTTGAAACATAAGGAATATCAATTTGTACGTTGCGAATATCTCGAGGATTAATTGTATACTTTACGCCGGCACTTTGTCGATAGTAAACTCTAAATGTACCACGAGGTAAGTTTCCAAATACACCGTCACTAAATCCTAAACTAACAGCATCATTTGCTCTACTGATAACAGTGTAAATATTTCTGATATTCTTTTTAACACTATTATAAATTGTATTATTACCTTCCAAAGCACTAATTTTTGCCCAATATTCTGATTCTAAATTTTGACTATCAAGTTTGTAAAGCCAAACATCATCATTATTAATATTAAATGCATTGATATCAATAATTTCATTAGTACTTGGTTGATCAACAGTAAATGTACCTTGATTTAAAATACCTTGTCTGAAATGAACAAAAAAACCTGTATTGGCGCTAGCATTGCCGCGGCCATCATTTCTATATAAAAAAGCCATACGATTACCAACAGCAGGTGGCTCTTCATAGATGTACGTTTGATCTTTGAATGTTGTTGATACTATTTCGAACTGTAAGTTTCTGCCATCAACACTTTTAGTAAATCCGTAAACTGGAACATCTGTGTTGCTAGCTTGGAAACGATATTGCTCTGTTGGAATACCGTAAATTTCTGCTTTGGCGTCTGAATTTCCAAACTGACGAGTAGCTGGAAGGGCTGCATTTATAACTTTAATAAACTGATCGTACCAGTTTGGATTACTAGGATCATTCCATTGAATTGTTTGCCCTGATAAATTTTTTCCGTTACTATCATAAACAACTTGTGTTGTTGAAATAGTTACAAATTTTAAAAGACCGCTAGCCGTGATATTTCTTTTAGCATTGTAGCTTAATAATTGTGCTAATCTTAAAACGCTTTCTCTACGCTCTGCTAATTCTAGAAAGTTATCTCTAGCGTTTAAATCTATACGGAAGGCAAGACTTTGCCCTAAAAATGCAATTAGGTCAATAAGAGCAAGGTATTCGCTACTTTCAATATAATCATTGAAATCTTCAGGATAATTCTCCCTAATATAGGCTACCATTACCCTGCGTAGATTTTCAAAGTCATAGCTTTGAAAATCTGCATTACGGAAACTTTGATAGATACGTTTCCAATCTTCTGCTACTAAGAGTCTATTTTGTCTATCGGTTGCTGACATACGCCTTCCCAATTATTGAGTATTTAGCGTATTAAATTATGTACGTAGTTAATTAAGCAATAAGCCCGTTTGCTTGATCAAACCTAAATTGAATTGCTTCTTGTATGTTGTAGGGAAAATAAACTAACACACATTCAATTTGTATGCCTGTTTCGTAAGGTGTTACAATTATTTGTTCTGCTCGTACCCTAGGATCATAGTTTACAATAGTTTCAACATTTTTTGCTATCATTGTTTTTAATTGATCTGTTAAGGGATCAAAAAGAACGTCCCAAATAATAGTTCCAAATTCTGGATTTTCTAATTTTTCACCTAATCTAATATGAAAATGATTAAGCAAATCTTGCTTTATTAAAAACAGATCATACAATGCAAAACTTTCGGCAGCAGGTGACACTGTACTAAAACCTTTATAAGTTTTAGATCTAGGAGTAACCTGTTCTTGATTAGAACCTTGTAAGGTTATTTTTTCGTATAATCTGTTAGTAGCCATACTTTATTTAATCTCCCTTACCAAAGGTATCTGTATCTGTGCTATATTTTCTCCAAGCAGCAAAAGGTTCTTTAAAATTTTTATCGTCTGGTGGATCGTATCTAACCTCAACATCTCGCATTAAAGAGTCTGGTTTGGCTTTTTGTGGGTCCAAATTTTCATGATGCGGATAAGGTTCAAAAGTTGGTGCTCGACGTGGTAAAATTACTAAACTCTGTAAATTTTGCCAGGCATCCGGCGCAGATAAATCTGGTAATATATTTTCTGCTAGATAATGCTGCAATGTTGCTTTAGCACTAATTCTTCCTTCTACTGGTAAAGATGCTATAGCAGCAGTTGGGGCAGTTCCTGCGGTTGGTCCGTTCATATGAATATTTGGAGCTGTTTCAATAATGTTACCGCCAGCGTTAGTTTCATTCGTTCCCGCCGACGTATTAAAAATATGCCCGCCAGATTTAATATCAATATTTCCAGCAGATGTGTGAGTCCAAGTTGAGTCTGTGTTTATATCAACACTACCTTTAATTTTAGTT
>JACCDO011036442.1_pt1 | contig 18752 bp, 11 predicted proteins | sample 7446101 | NCBI WGS metagenome assembly JACCDO01 (sample SAMN15323440, study PRJNA562643) | freshwater metagenome | isolation source: river surface water | place: USA:Blue River Watershed | collected 2017-08-16 | reverse complement strand
CTTGTGACCCTTTCTTATCAAATGGCATGATTTAGTAACGCTATAAAGACGGAAATGATTACAATGCAGCAATAACTGCGTCAGTAGCCACCTCAGGGTAGTAATCAACCAAGGCAGCAAGCAAGTGATATTGAGTCACGTAGATGAACAGCAAGCACTCAATATCTGTGAGACTGAGTGAGTCAATGAGTCAGGGCCCATGGGAGAAAACATGGAATCCCTGGAAAAAACAAGGAATTTTTAAGTCGTACCAGCAGTCTCGGAGCCGAGAGTCGCACGAGATGTTGATGCAGCGCGAAAGGAGCGAGCAGCAGGAAGTGGTGGATATTCCCCTTCCTTCTGTTGCGAACCTTCCCAGGATTGATTTCAGAGCTAGTACGAGTACATCGGTGATAGCTGATCCCGTGATCATCGGTCTCACATATGAATCAGAGCAGCTGCCCACAATGGCTAGTGCAACGATTGTTCAGGACAATTTCGTTGAAGCGGTTGTGTCTGAACATGTACCATCGCCATCGGTGAATATTCTAGATTCGTTTGAAGTATTAACACTACAATCTCAATATGATAGCAATGAAGCTACATTACATCCTTCTGGTTTTGATAATTGGGATAATTTATATACCAGAAATACGATACGCAACGAAGTGGAAATTCCCTCGACAGCGACAACGTCAACGACAAGAAATGATATAAGGGTTGCCTCGGAAACAACCAATACCTTAAATTCTACGGATAATTTTATAAAAAAGACCAGAAAATCTTGCACTGAATTTATAACAGAATCATTATTTGGGCAAGAAGCCTCTATAAGTGATGTGTCAAGGGAAATTGTTCAACAAAGAGAATTATTGGCGTATGAAATCGTTCGTCGTGACGCTTCATGGGATGTTGTGGTAAATCTTAAACAATATCGTCTAAGACCTTTTGAAAAGTCTCCGCAAGGGAGACGAAATGATGTCCTATTTATTGGCAATTTCAAATCTTATGAGCATGCATTCGAGGCATGTATTAGTAACACCCCACCAGTTTGGGATTCTAAAAAGGATGTACTACAGTGTCATATATGCGCGCATAGTTTTGGGCTACTAAATATTGGTCACCATTGCCGTAATTGCGGTAAAATTGTTTGTTCCTCTTGTTCAGAGAAGTTTTGGAATTCCAATACTATTCCTGAAACCTACCACAATGCTGAGGATAACGTCCGTATATGCGATGTGTGCGCTAATTTAAATCAAAAATTATATGAAAGTCTACTTGCTGGCGATTACAACAAGTGTAAAGCTATTTACGCTACCGGAAATGTCAATATACATTGTCCATTTTCTAATCATTCGGATAATAATAGATTTAATTATGCTGTCCATCTAGTAGCAATTAGCGGTAATCTTAATTTGATGAAATGGTTAATAGAGGAAAAGTTTTGCACGCTAGTAACGTCAGATGGAAATCCATTATTAGGATATAGTTCAGAGAGTGTATTTGAATTAGCATGTAAGCACGGTAACACAGATATAATGAAATATTTGATACATAATCGCCATTCGATTGTAACTGAAGTAAAAAATATGTCCATTTTGTATCGAGCATTGCATAGTATTTTAGACTCTCCAGGTGAAATGCCTAGTTATAAAAGCAACCAAACTTTTTTTTTCGAGAAATTACAAAATGAAAATGTAAATCCAGTGAAAGAGCAACAAGGCCACGTATTGAAAACGACTAAGACTCTGAATGAGATAGCACATGAAAGGGTAGCTCTTAGTCTAGCGATCCATGAGTCAAATACGACAGCCGAGTTGTAGAAGCTGGGTATTACAATAATGAAATATCAGTTATTTATTGTATTTATTATAGAATATAGTCATTGCAAATAGTTAATGTTTGGTTAGTTTACATTATTATTCATATCATATATTTATTCCATACAAGACGTCAGAAACCTGAAGTAAATTTCATCAATAATGTCGCTATCTGGAATAAAATCAAAATTTCTAGATTTTACTTTACTAATTAAGTCCCTTATAGCGCTCACAGAACATACACCTGATTTTATTAGGACACCAATAAATTTTCCAATTGCTTCAGGTGCATCCTTTTGATCATTGATGGAGTCGCATAGAAAAGTTAAAGGTTCAAACTCGTACAACATAGCAGAAACGGTAGCTTTACTAGGAAGTAGTATCTGTAGAGTTATTTCCTCTATCAACCTTAGAAGTTTATTTCGGTGATCCGCATTTCCGTCCCAATATTTATTCAACATTCTAAGTGTAATGTACTTCGTAACATAGGGGGAATGTACAGACAGTTCTTTGTATCCTAAAATAACTTCGCTTGATAAGCATACCTTAAGGTAGTCGTCAATTAGTGCCTTGCTTCGACTCTCAACAACGTCTTCATTCATGGGTTCCAATTTGTTTTTATTCATTTTGTCACTTCCTAAAGATAATCGACTGGTCTGGACGGTAGTAGCTTCAAGTGATAAACTGTCATTACTAGAGTTTTTGGAAAGACTATCCCTGCTTCCTGTTTTATGAATACCTTTACTTTGATCATTTTTTATTTGTTCTTCAGCAACTATTATATGGTGTATTTCTTCTTTCTTCATCGGTCCTTCAACAGCTCTATTTACTGAAGTTATAACCCAAGATGACTTTCTAAGTTGCATTAATTCTTCGATAGTAAATCTAATTCTATCATTTACTTTTCTGTATCCATCACTGATAACAATCAATCTTTGGAAAATATCTTCTAATTGATGCACAGTACTGTCACCAACAGACCTACTAGTTTCTTCCAACGTAGCACCAACAATTCGAAATAACTGACATAACAATTCAATGTGTTCCGCACATATTTCAGACATGGGTTTCCAAACGATACTGCGGGTGTCACTGTGCGATTTAGCCAACATTGCGTAAATACAGTTATAAATTTCTTTCACTTTCAACATTTTGTACTTACATAATTCGCCAATAAATTGAATATTGCCAAGCTTGCGTTTCTTCACCGCCATACTGCGCTCTTCTAACATTTGTTCTTCTTCATACTTTTCCTGTAAATTTATATTTTTATCTGCTAATTTTTGAGTAATTTGTTTTCGATATTCTTCGAAGTCAACATAGTACTTCGAGTCATTATTTAACGATGCGAGGAACTCTTGTTGGCAAACATTTAACAAACGGAATTTGAAAGAGTTCCGCTTGACCGCATCTTTTTGTGCCGATTCTAATGATGTGAATATTTTACTACTCATCATATTTTGATCTATTGTACTGCATGGAATATAACTAACATAATATTTACCGCTTTCACAACGGAATACTTTAATCAACATTTGATTTATAATAAATATATTTTGAATTGACAATGTTGCAGTGATCAAATTCATCGAAGGCAATGATGATGCACTATTAGATACCTTCGCTATTTTTATTATTTCTTCAACTGTTCTAAACGGTCCAGCTACAAAATTATCAAAAACTAAATCCTTTACCCAAATAAAGTTATCATTGTCTAAGTCTTGTACTACATGAATGAAAGACCTATGTCGACTCTCTTGCTCTAATCTTACACACATTTGTGCGTACAGTTCAGAAAATTTAGGCTCAAATATAGCCTTTTCGACAACTAACGAAATGAGTTTGTCTAACATATAATCGGAATCAATGCGAATTTCACACAGCTGATTAGTTAATTTTTCAAATGTTTGAGGTGTTATTTTATTTAATATTGATGTGATATCTTTTTCTATTTGACTAACATTTCCCAAGGAATTAGACGGGCTTGACTTAATTATTTTATCATTAGTAATACTACCAGGCTTAACTTTTTGGTTTCCATGGTCATTTCTTATATTATTTAGAGATATGTTATGACCATAACTTGTATTATTATGGATCACAGATTTATCATAGTTTCGATTATTGTTATTGCTGTTATTATTATTGCTGTTATTATTGTTGCTGTTGTTATTAACAATAGCATTACTATTGCTAGCTCCACCACTGTAGCTATTAAATATCCTACCGCTCTCGATCATATTATATTCGTCTTCAGATTTGGTATAACCATAACCAGGAGGTCTACTAAAAAGTTCGGTAAATTTCTTTTTTCCTACATTCTTACCATTTATTTCGTCGTCAGCGATAACAACAACACTACGATAGCAAGCAACTGGCGGTGGTGGAATAGAATCCATCGGTGGCTTCAACATATGTAATTGATCCCTAGAATACTTTAAATTTTCACATTTTTGTAAAGTAACTGGACCAGCATTTAATTTAATCGGTTCTGTCCTATTTCCACCCACTTGAGGACGCAATGAGCGCCTGACTGGTACGACTGGCGCGACTGACGCAGTTGCGCTGTCGGGAGTCGAGGAATCTGGCTCAGAACTCATGGTCCAGGCGATTTATACATCATTGGTCGCAGGCTCCTCGGGTCCTCCCTCTTTAAAGGAAGCCGGCTAGATCTATAGACATTACTAAAAGAATCAATGATGAGGCTAACAATAAGGTGGACTAGAAGTATTGCATGCTTTCAAATATTGACACTTGGCTGATGCATTAAAATGAATAATCGTATTTTTTTATGTCTTATTAGTATATTATTATAGAATTAATTTACACATATCAGACGGCGCAACGAGTCTACTAGTCCGCCCAATGGTCCACTTGTTACAATAAACATTTTCTTCGTTTCTACTCCAAACGATCGAGACCGGAACCAGGTCTTGAAAAAACGACTCGTTATCAAGAAGGAGTCAGCGCCAGCGAGTCATTGTAACAGTCTGTGCGATGGGTGGTGGCGTATCACTGGATAAGGACCAGAACGTCTTGCTAACACGCGAACTGAAGGCGGAGTATGAGAGTATTGCCAGGAATCATCCCGAGTGGAATGATGAAACGATAAAAGGACTTCTCGAGCAAAAATATCAAGAAATTTTAGCTAGATTTGTGAAGTCACCCGAGAAGTTGTCAGAAAAGTCGCCCGAGAAAGCACCAAACGTACATTCTGCTGTATCAAATGTAGCTTCTCCCGCAGTAAAAAAAGATGCTTCACGAGGAGGCGGTATAAAAGCAGTGCCACAAAAGAAACCAACTCTACGACCTGAGAAAGGTGGTACAAGAAGAAGATCATTTGGAGACGAAAAGGATAAGATGCCCAAAGCAGCAGCAGCTGCTGCTGTTGCTATAGTAAATTCTTTGGATAAAATTGCTCCTGGTTCGCCTATAGCATTGGCACAATCACAATCTACACCTGTGATTGAAACTATTAACACTGCAGCAAGTGCTGTTGATAGTTGGGACTCTGTTGATCAGCAGCCTTATTGTAAGTTATGTGCAATGGCATTCAAAACTATATCGTTTTTAGAGCGTCATGTAAAGTATTCAGATATGCATGCTAAGGCATTGAAAAAACTAAGTGAAGCTGAGGCATCATTATCAAATGGTACAGAAATAAATGATACGAACAAACTTCAAGAGAAACAACAAGAGGGGGTGCATTATAGAATGTTATATTCAGGATCAAAATTGTTTTGGCGCACTCAAGAAACTATTGATATTGATATGTATTATCATATTATACCAGACGCAGTCGAAATCATTTTCTTCGACGAATCGAAGAGTCGAGAATTACCAAGATTATACCTTAACCACACGATAGTAATCAATGTGGTTAATAGCATAGTCGATAGGGAAGTCACCGAAAAAATTGAGCTCATCAAAAAGGATCAACAGCATGATAAATTTTCCAAAATAGATATAAAAAATGATAAAATGATAATGGAATTGCCTGATATGAAAGATTTTATTGATGATACAAGAAGAAAAACTTTTACAACCTACATACTGAGTAGATTGCAACTAAATAACTCAGTAATTTCATATGTTTCCAACACGGGAGATGATCCGACATTGCAAATCGTCTTACCTATTCAACCTAATGGTCTAATTCCTGTACCTGTTCATCGCCGAAGAAGGACGAATAGTGATGAAATTAACAAGACATTGACAAATTTAGAAGGTGATCGTCTCGCACTAAAAGCGGCAACTGGTAAGGCTGAGCGAATAGCCGATTTCATACATCAATCTATTTCTTTATTCGCCAACGCCAAGAATATTTATAAAGGATTATCAGTACCTAGAAAAAGATGGGTTTTTGCGATTAGAAAAACTATTTTGTTGGCTTCATTGAAAAAGACAATAGTTAGATTAGAGGAAATAAGGATAGCTAAAGAAAAGAAAGAAACCGCCGAAAAGCTTGGGGGTAGAAAGCGCAGTGTATTGCGACCAAAAGAGATCTAATTGTTTTAAATGTTTATATACGAAAATGACATAATTTTATTTTTTTAGCAATTTAAAAGCAATTCCAATACCCAAACAAAATGCAACAACCATTCCTTGGGTAATTAACTGTTTTGGTGAATTCTTATTTTCCTTGATGTAATTACTAAATGCGATGTAATGTGCTCCTCGTTCACCAACATCGTCAACAAGGATTGCATAAATAGGAATAGATAACAAAGCATTGCTCAAACGACCTTTATCCAGCAATGCCTCCTTAAATTGCGGCGATTTAATTAATTCAATATTTTTTGGTGTCAATCCGCCAGTTAAATATAACCCACCAAATGGCAACCATTTTAGTGCAGCCACTCCTGCCTCAGCACCATATGCAGTTGTAAAAATATCCATAGTTTTTTTACATAATACGTTATTATCATAATTCGACGCTATTACAGCGGCTTGCATATCTCCAGCAACGTCGAATTCTTCTTGAATTTTTTTATTTATATCATTCGGATATTTTGTGCATAAAAATTCATATATATTTACTAAACCTAGACCAGACACAACTCTCTCTACTGATACTCTGTTTGGTTGATTAAATTTAGCTTTTAAATATTTTAATAATTCAATTTCGATATCATTGCGTGGTGAGAACTCCGTGTGGCCCCCTTCTGACGGATAACAAGTATACTCAAAGCTATCACCATTATTTACAGCAGTTAAATAGCATTGACCTAATCCAGTACCAGCACCAATACATGCTATTGGCATACCCTCAGTATTAGGATTACCAGTTTGAAGTGTAACGCAATCATTTATTTTATCTACAGTGAGCAAGCCATATCCTACAGCTAAAAAATCATTGACAATTGATACATTTTTAATATTAAATTTAGTTTGAAGTGACAATCCATTCATAGTCCAAGTAGAACGGTTCGTTATTTGCACTTTATTATCCTTTACTGGACCTGCTACAGCAATGCAAGCAGATGATATAGTCTTAGTAATAGCATTGGTAGAAATGAAATCGCTGATTATATCGTCGAATGAATTGTACTTTTCGTTCATGTACTTTGCAGAGCATTGCAGTTCTCCTGGCGCCCTTTTTCCAACTTGTAGCACACCTGGTGCGGTGCGGCTCAGTTTGTACAGGAGCAGGCGTGTGTTGGTGCCACCGACGTCGCCACACAGTATCAAATCCATCCTTGAATGTTTCCAATGTTGCTTTTCTCTTTCCTTTTTTATCGAAAAAGGTTTCAATCAAGCCCGCATTTTGATAGAACCACTTCAAGATTAAATTCAATTTAGGTACGACATTCCGATCAACAAGAGTAAACGCTATGAATATAAGAAACTGATTTTTTATATTACTTGATTATTAAAATTTACAATGTGCTTTGCTAAATAGCGCTGTCTATGACAATCTTATATGACTTGTAGGGCCTGCTTGCGCCTGTGTTTAGTAAAACACTGTTATAAAGTTCAAAGAAAAATAATTTTGGAGCAAGCACTCCAGCTATACACAAACCTACATTTCTGCTCCTACAATCTCGTGCAAAATACTTTTAGTATTGCAATGTTTTGAAATCAATGTAATTTGCATGAAATATAACCGAGGACCGGCACTTCAACTTGGACTAATTTCGGAACTTCCCAACTTGCCTAGTCTTGGCAGGTACAAGGAGCGTGGTGACGAACCATGGATATGATACGGTCAGTGATCGTGTTCCTTTGCTTGGTCGTTTTTGCTAACGGCTATAACTTGAAGTATGGAAATCGTCCGAGACCACACGCCTCGTTGGCAGCGACATTAGCGAATGAATTTCAGTTATTACTTCCCGAGAATATCCAATATGATGTGAGTACACAGAATGAATATAAAATTGTTTCAGTATCACCACTTATTATTAATAATAATGACGAGGTTACTGTTACATTTGAGTCAAAGACACCCTCAGATTTGGATTGGATTGCTGCATACGCCCCTGCAGGTGTAGATATTATTAGTTATGTACCAGTGAAATATGGATACTGTGATGAAGCACCAAATTATTTAGATGAGTCGTCTCCCGATTATGGTAAAGGCTCGTTAATATTTAATTTTACAAATTTAAGAGCGGATATAAATTTTGTGTATTTTACAAACGGTACATATTATCCTGTGGTAAAAGATAGATCATCAGTTAATGTAACTTTTGCAAACTTAAATCAACAACTAAGACCAAGAGTAACACCCTCCGGCGATCCAGATGTGTTTACTATGGCATGGTCATCCTACAACAATACTAAACCAGTATTAAAATGGGGTACATCTAATGGTACCTATATTTATACTGTAGCTGCATCTACTGATACCATAACAATTGATGAAGTTTGTGGAGCCCCTGCAAATGGAACTGGTTGGTGGGATTTGGGTTTGATTCATACATCAAATTTCACTGGTATCACCTCACTACCTAAGGATAGTAAAATATATTACATTTTCGGGGATGAAGATATGAATACGTTTAGTTCCGAATACGTTTTTTATGTGCCTCCAACTGCTGGTGAACAACCCTCTGATCGACCCACTACTATCATATTGTATGATGATTTAGGTAGAGGAAGCACTGATGATACATACACTTGGTATGAGTACGGTCGACCTGCAATTAATACCACCATGTCTGTAAGTGCAGAAATTTTTAGTGGAAATGTTGATGCTGTTTATCACGGTGGTGATATTTCATATGCAACTGGCTATTTATCAGTATGGGACTTTTTTATGAATATGATATCACCAGTAGCAGGATCAGTATTATATCTCTCAACAGTAGGTAATCATGAAAGTGATTGGCATCATGCACATGGATCTATATACGATGTTACCGATTCTGGTGGAGAATGTGGCGTATTAACGACAACTTTATTACAACAGCCTTCTCCTTCTACTATTGATGCACCATGGTGGTCATATGATATAGGTATTGTACATTTGGTTGGAATATCTACTGAACACAATTTTACTATAGGAAGCCCTCAATATCAGTGGTTAGAGAATGATTTAGTCTCAGTAAATCGTACGAAAACTCCATGGATCATCTTTGGTGGTCATCGCGCAATGTATATTAATAGTAATTATGGTGGCCCTGTTACCTCCGATATAAGTGTCATGGATGAATTAATATTGAACATTGAACCATTATTATTCAAGTATAGAGTAAATATTGGTTTTTATGGTCATAATCATGTTGTACAAAGGCAAGCAGCGGTATATAACAAGCAAGTTGTGCAATGCTCTACTGCTGTTGAGGACCCAACAACTAAAATTACCACACATTACCAAATTGATCCACAAGCCACTGTGCAAATGGTCGTTGGTACTGGTGGTGCTGGCTTTACTGTTAATGCATACGGAGGTAATGAACAACCAGCATGGAGTGAAGACTTTTTTTATTTATGGGGTTACACTAAAGTATATGCGTATAACAGTACTTATTTATACTGGGAATGGATCAATAGTGCCAACAATGAGGTCATGGATCGAATGGTGTTTACTCAATCTACAGATTTTTCACAATCGTGGAGTACACCACCAGAAAAAAGTGACTTAATATGTCACTCAGTTACATCCAACGGTAATACAGGAACGACAGCAATAATCGCATTGTTCACAATAATTGGAGCAGTTATTTTCTTATTCGGATTAACACAATTATGGATATTTATACGAGGAAGTAACTCAAAAACTACTTTCGTCACTGATATAGATCCTTTATTGTCAGGTACTTCGAGTAATTCAATTAACAGTAGGCTATAAACATTTCTCTAGTAATTCGTAAGTAGATTTTAGGAAAATATTATACGTCTTTTGGCTTATAACCATTATAATTAACAGATAATGGTAAATTTTCTGGCTCTGGGATATTTTCTAAGTAGTAAGTATTGCATAAATCACCCGAGATTTTATAAAAATTGCAAGGTCTATCGGCCTCGTCTAAATATGGTGGCATCAAAATATCAAATATTAAACATGGTGTTAATATATCGCTATTACTAAATGAGTGAATATTACCAGTGTTTGGTGTCAACAACCAACCATTGTCATTTCTAGTACGGATTACTTGATAATCTAATGTTACTGTTGTGACATCACTACTTGAAGAATTGACTTTAGTAAACGAAGTAACATCTAGACTACCGTATAAAACTTTACTTAATACAGTCATTTTTGGATGATCATGCAGCGGAAGCCCCCCCTCTTTGCCCAATATAAACACCGCCATATGAAATTTATCATTACATACTATATTCAAACAATAATTATTTTTGATATTTTTTAAATTCAGCTCTGTGAGTCCAATATCATCGAGCGTAAGTTTGTTCATTTCGTCGAAACATTTTTTTATTAACATATTATCACTTGGATGTTGCACAACCCTTTCATAATCAGGTGATGATGAAATTATGCATAAATTATTATATATTTTTTGTAATGGATTACTCTCATCATATCTCAATCCAGTGCTTATCATCGCTTGCTGCATCTTCCTCTGCGACGAACGAAGACGTGTGAAGCCTTGAACCAATGAAAACATCCAAAAAAGGTGTAAGTATCGACCCAAATGCATCCCAAGTGCAGCGTTTCACGGTTTGTTTTCTAAAAAAATTTGAGAAATTTTCGGAGAAAAAAAGGACACACCAAAAAATTTAATCTAATTGAGACCGCGACTGCAGAGTGACTCGGTCAGGATTGCGCGGTATAAGAATATTGTGATAGGTCCGACGCGTGATACTTCAATTATTCGATCCTTTATAAGTCCAAAGTAGCGGTGATTGTAGCGTGTCAATGCTCTACAGCATTGTAATTCTATCGCTTCTCTTTAATGTGTATTCATACCATAAATATAGAATTGATCCAAAATTATCTGCGCCATTGTTGCATGCTAAGAATGTAAAGAAACAATTTTTAGATTTAATTGAATCTATAGAAGGTGGTAATAGCAATATTGGTGATTCGCTGTCTAACATAGCAGATAATACAATACAACGTAAGAGTGGAAGCAGCAGTGTGATTCCCGTGGAAAAGATAGTAAAAAATATGCTGTTTAATCAGATAGAGAAAGATTGCAGTGATGAAGTTATCGGATTGGCGGTTAATTCAATTAAAAAATGGAAGCGATTGCATAGTCATTTTAAGCCAGTCACTATTTGCGATAAAATTATATTATCATTTCAAGATATTGTTGACATTAAAGTAACTAGCAATGGCGGATACCCGTTAGCTCTTCGAAAAGTATTACTGTTCGAAAGAAATATTGATGGCGATATCGAAAATGTCACAGATGGAAACAGTGACGATGTTGGTGAAATCATATCACTTTTGCAAATTAAAGGAAATTTTATGTTTACTAAACCCAGTGTTGATGATATAAAAATATTTCTTAATTCTTATAATATAAGCGATGATGCCATTGGAGATGTTATAATAAGCCCTAGTTCAGTACAAGTAATCATGCTTACAGAGATGGTAGATCAAATAGTAAGTGCAAATGTAATGACTATGAATGAGACTCCAATTGTGATCAATAAATGCGATTTTGCAGAAATAAATGTGAAAAAATCAACTAGTAAAGTCCTTTCAATTGTAGAAGCTAGTTCTAGGGTAGATGCCATCGTTAGTACTTGTTTTAATCTATCGCGTAATAAAGTACAGAGCTTAATTGAATCAGGAGATTGCAGTATCGATTATAAATGTGTAAAAAGTTCGTCGTGTCAAGTATTACAAGGTCAAAGTGTGAATCTTTATGGTTACGGGAAGTTAATTGTCGAAGAAATATCCGAAACGAATAAAGGAAGATTCAAACTTAAAATAAATAAATTTACGTAATTTTAGGTCGTTAATAATGGGTTCAATCCTTTAATTTGATGTTGATATTGTACATCCCATTCATCAAAGCCCGCACTTCTTTCAATTTTCCAATTCCATAAGTACCATCCAATTGAATGATCATCGAAAGCATGAACACATGCATCAACATATTGTTGACCTGCTTGATGGGTTCCTGTGGACATTGACCACTCACCTATTAATATGGGATGATATGAGTTATAACTGTCGATGATACCGGCCCATGAATTAGCGTTGGCAATGTGTTGTGTTGCATCCAATTGGGTCATTGGCCAGTCATATAAGTGCCAATCAATGATAACATTGTAATAATAAGGTTCTTGTAATTGATTATTCCAATTGTGGAAGTCATATGAATACAACTCATTGAATACAACTAGTGTAGATTTACTGTATTTTCGTATTATCTTATATGCACTGCTGTAGTATTCTAATAGTACTGTACTGTTTTTCGTGCTATACGCTTCTGATGGTTCATTTAGTAATTCAAATCCTATCAACGCGGGATGATCAGAGTATCGATCGGCAATAATGTTTATTGCATTTAGTGTTAAATCGATATTATACGAGGATAACCATGATGGTTTCTCTATACAACCACTGTGATCATATCCGTTTTGACTTCCAGGGGCACCATGTACATCTAATAATATTGTGAGATTATATTTTTCTGCCCAATTAAATGCCATGTCAATGTAATATAGTGAAATTTTTTCGTCTTTAGGTTCAAATAGCTTATAAGGGTCTTTCATAACATTCCAGTACCCTATCGGCAACCTTACACTATTATAACCTAGAGAAGAAATTTGTGCAAAGTCGCTTTCCGTTATCCAATATTTAAACTGTGATAACATTCGTTTATACGTCGTAGTGCTACTATAATTGGTCATTCCACACAATGATCCACCCCACCCCAATCCAGCATCCTGGAAAAAAGATGGACACATCCATACTTCTGGAATAAACCAACCTCCTAAATTAACTCCTTTAATCGTGTCAACATGCTTAATTGTCAATGTATTAAAATGATATTTATCAATTGTGGTAGAATTATCACCATAATTGTTATTATTTAGGTGTTTCACCGCCAGAATTGGGACACTTATATTCGTCAATGGATCAACATAGCTATTTACATACAACCAATTATTCATTTGACATTGTTTCAAAATAACTCGATCACTAGTGAACTGACTACCTTCACTTGTTATATCTAAAATTTTATTGGAAGAATCCACTGCTACTGCCGCGAACAGTGTTGCATCTTCTATTTTAATTGCAGTGGTAGCAACATTATCACTGTATGCATCATATTTCAGGTAGTTGTCATAGTATGATTTCAACGCAAAACAGTCACCATTCGTGTAAACCGTAAATGTAGATCCCTTTATCCATGACGAAGTTTCCGTCAAGATTAGCTTTTTCTCTGTGCTATGAACACGAATAAAATAGTCTTTCTTTTTACTACTGCTTGGACCATACATATTACTAGAGAATTGTACTCTCGTATTATTTGATAAGTTAACTAATCGATAATATTGACTATCATTATAAGTATTTAATGGTGTATTATAATAAGCTTGAATAAAAAATGCAATTACACAAACAAATGACAATAAAACAAGCAATATCAACAATAGTATCCTGTACTTAATGGTGTCAAACGCTCGTCTCACCTCGGTGCGGTACTCGCTTCTATGAGTGAGTAAGTACGATTTCTCCGTTTGCGACGCGCTCGAGGTTGCCTTGACGGTGCGGACAGGCAACGCATCGTCGGATGAGACGGCGGCGTACGTGGCTTTCATTTTGCATATAGTATCAAATGTTTTTGGTTCTCGGATTCCAGCGGGCATGTGCGCACCCAACAATCGTTCAGGTGTTGTTGGAATTGATAATAAGTAGATAGTGTAATCAGAAGAAGCGTTGCAATAGTGGAGGGTAAAGGAAATGTAGATGTTACGCATTAACGAAGAATATTAATGATGAAAAAGTAACGAGAGTCGTGTTAAAATCGATACAAAGTGCCGAAATTGAAACGGCTTAATCCCGAACCGCTCCTTCTTTATATCTCGCAAAGCTGTACAACGCTGCAGTCGTATCGCGGGATTAAGCACAAGGCCGCACTACCGAGATTGGTTGACATCGTGATCATTTCCGACCTCCTGGGAACCTGGCAACGAAATAATCAGGTTTCCTCGCTTACAAGTTCATAAATTGTACAATCACGCGTCAGACCAGCTCGTGCAACGATGGAAGGGTCCAACTTGGTGAAGCGTCCTCGTGACAAGATGGTTCGTGCGTCATTAAAGTCCAAAGGAAATCCGCAACCACCTGTGAGGGATGATTATGATAGTAGCGATAGTAACGACGATAAAGTACCACGAGTAGGATTTCATAGCAGCGATGGATCCGTTAGATCAACGGATCAATATAATGAATTTGAGGATTTTAATGTTGCAATTTATATGACTCAGCCATTAGAGGGCGAAGATATTCATTGTGATTGGGAAGAATACGACGATTTGAAACTAAGAGAGGCATTTAATATATTTGGTAAGACTCAATGGAAAAAAGTTGCAAATTATGTTGTATCGAAAACGTCGAACCAATGTATTCAAAGATGGTTAAAAGTCATTAAACCGTCTTTAGTAAAAGGTGCATGGAGTCAAGAAGAAGATGATAAATTACGTCAATTAGTCATGCAAGATTTCCAAAATTGGGGCAAGTTGGCAATTCATATGCAAGGTAGAACAGCTAAGCAATGTCGTGAACGATGGAATTATTACTTAGATCCAAATGTAAATAGAAGTGATTTTACAGATGAAGAAGACAGAAAATTATTACAATTACATGCAACATGGGGTAATAAATGGGCTTATATTTCTCGTGAACTACCGGGTAGAACTGATTCGTCAGTGAAATCTCGTTATCGATTATTATTGCGAGGTTTAAAAGCAAATATGAGACCTAATACAACTGCAACTGTGAACACTGCACAAACATCACATTTACACGAGATTGCCGCAAAATCAGTAGCATTAGCATTAGTTCAAATTCGCAAGAATGAATCATTGGGCTCAAAATTGGTAAGGTTCTTCGAAAATTCAGGTTCTACTTTTCTTCATACTCCACTGGTTGAGCTATTACAACTGAATGAAACCTAAAAATGTGTGACTATTTCATCACATATAATGCTACCTTTTGTCAGGCCATATAAATATTGTAATTAATACCCTCTCCGATATTATATTTGATATCTTTCACTCTGTACCGTATTTATTGCCACAGGTTTAATATTTGGAATGGTTACGTATTTATAACTGTTAATTGGTTCACGTCTTCTTTTTCGAATAAATATTATTGATCCAATAATTGTAGAAACAGATATAAAAATAAGAAACGAGTTAATAATGTCTTTGTTGGCAGATGATGTGTTATGAGCAACTGCAGCTTCAACGGGCAAAGTTGGTGCACTTGTGGGGTTACTCCATGAACAGAATGCTGCAATGTCAGCTATATTTTCCTTCTCATACTTTGATGGAATCCAACCTTTCTTAGTGGCTTCCATATAGTCCCATCTTGGCTCAAACTCAGTACGGAAATTCCAGAAAAATTGACCATGTGTACCTAAATCAAATGCGTTAAGTTTTGAATAACCTAATGTGGTCATTACAAAATCATCATTGTCAAAAGGCTTATCTCTCGGACATGTACCATATTCCACATAAGACTCACCACCTGTACCGAATGGATCTTGAGCACCTTTTGTAGGATCTAATAATGTCCCAGGTTGATCGTATCCCATATATGGAGGAGGACAAACAATTCTTTCACATTTAACTTTAGGATATCCTGGAACATTGTCATTTAAACCATTTAACCACATTGCACAATTATCGGTAGCTAAGGACCATTCACCAACAATTACTGGCACACCAATAGATTCCATAATTCTAACCATTTCACCATCATAACAGGCATGTTCTTCGAACCATTCAGGTGGCATTTCCCAAGCCCAAGCCTGATATAAATGACTATCAATTGCATAATTTGGACAATTTATCATAAAATCACCCCATATACCTGGAACTAGACGGAAGGAATCATGCAGCAAAGTAATCCAATCAGGTCTAACACTTTGTATTATTTGATATGAATCCCAATAAAATTGTTTTAATGTATCTATTGGAGTGGGCCACCACGGTTCATTAACTGGTTCGACGCCTATTACTACTGGATCAGACTTGTGCACATCGACCAACTTTCTTATTACATTTAATGAATGTTCTATATTTGTAGTATTAATGTTATCATATTGATGCGTTGTACTATTATAACTACCGATCCAATCACCTCCTCGAATATTCCAATGCTCATAAACAGCTTCACCACCACTAGACAATGTCGATACCCATTTTAATCGTTCAGTATTACCACTATTATCTAAACCATTTTGCGAACCTTTCATAGCATGCACGTCAATAAGAGCCTTTATATCATATTTTAGACATAATTGCAATATACGATTCAACTCATCCATAGCACCATCCATGCAGCCAATATATGGTTCATATGGTACATACATCCAATCACCGACAGGTATTCTAATAGTATCAACACCATTTTGTGCTAAATACTGTATATGCTCCTCTTTAACCCATGCTTTCCAATGCCGCCGTAATTGTTTATTCGCTTCTTCTTTGCCCAAAGCAGTGCAAAATGTATAGGAATCTAATCCAATATGATTTGGCGCATCATCACCCCATTTTGCACTGGCATCTAGAAACTGATAGAATAACGAAGGCGTTAGCCATGGTTCCAACACCAACCAGCCACCCAACGCCGTCCCACGCATGTGAAATTGATTCAAATTATCATGATTACCACTACAAGTATAAGGTGCTGATAACGACGATGTTAATCGTTGCTGACGATATTTTTCGACCACCTGCTCATTAAATTCAATGTGCCGCTTGCCGTTAGAGCGCCACTGTGTGCGCTGCGCCCTCGGTCCATCCGTCATGTCGCAGTTGAACGCTTGTTTTCAAACCAAATTTCTAAAATTCTGAATCATTGAAACGGCCCTTTTTAGTACCTACGTACTGGACTTGTTTATACCTCAAAGCCTGTAAAAGATATTGGAATATAAGAATCATAAGAAGACGTCGAAATACTTCACTAACATCTCAATCTATAGGGCTTGCACTTAGTCAGTATGACATTTCTCCTTATCCAGACTACCATCCACACCCATGTACCGTACTAGCAAATAAAACAAATTTATCATTGATTGAAATAAACAAGTTGTAGTCATGGGCAGCTCCGAGCTGATAGTGTATCCCAGTGTATGATTGTGAGAAAAAGCTGTAATTGTGCAATTTGATTCCATGATGGGAAGCGCAACTTTTTATTTAGGACTCTTTTTGTCTGTACTTAATATGAGTCTCTGGGGATGTTGGACATTAATTCGAGTCAAATGTAAAACAGACGGCGTTAAATTCACCACGTTATATATAATAGGCGACTTTTTATGCCAATTAATATTGATATTGTTATTAGAATACTCCCCCAGCCAGTTTGCCACATTGTTGAATTCAAGATATGATCCATCAAAGGTAATAAGTATTATTTTTGGTGGATTTTTCATTGCCCAAAGTGATTTCTTGTGTGCATCAGCGACAGAAATTGTCCCAGTCTATATTATATTCCCAATTTACACAGGATTGTGCATGGCATCAGGAATGATAGTTACGTATGTTATGCAAAAAGTTATGCTGAATAATATATCAATAACCTCAAGTATATATTTGTTTGCGGGAATATTATTTGCATTATTAGCGGTGCTTGCATTAGCAAAGGCAGAATCGTATCAAGACGATCATGAACCTGTTTCGATCGCAAGTGATACTACTATTAATCCAATAACTGAAGATATTGAGATTGAGTTGAAAGAATTAAAAAAATTAGAAAGCAACGAGGAACAAGACACTAAACGGAACAAAAATAAAAAGTGGATTATCATAATGATATTTGGTGGAATAATTTGTTCTTTCTGGTCACCAGCAAGTTATTGGTCTAGGATGGAACAAGTAAATAATGGTGGTGTTGGTGGCATTCCATTAGATTCTTATGTGTGTTTATTTTATTTTGCTGTTGGTAAGTTAATGGCTATCCCTATGATTTATAATCATGGTATTGCGATTGAATTTTATGAAAATAAGAAGATATTGCTACATGAACAAATTTTGCACGATTTATGGTTGTTACCTTTAAGTGATAAATTCTACGGAATTTTATCCGGATCATTTGTTGGAGCGGGTTTTTATTTATATTTCAAAGCTAGCAATATGATTGCAACGACAGCCGCCTTGGGGATTGCATCATGTGAACCATTAATGAATATTTTCGTGTCCATAGTATTTTTAAATTCATTAAAGCACGCCAATTTGTATCGTAAATTGTGTATGTTGTTATCTGTGATATTGTTTGTGTTGGCGATACTATTCATGGCCTTGTCCGCCAAGTGAATGTAGTTTCCATTTTTGAAATCGCTGTAATTAATGTGTCTT
>JACCDO011409424.1_pt1 | contig 18753 bp, 21 predicted proteins | sample 7446101 | NCBI WGS metagenome assembly JACCDO01 (sample SAMN15323440, study PRJNA562643) | freshwater metagenome | isolation source: river surface water | place: USA:Blue River Watershed | collected 2017-08-16 | reverse complement strand
CCTGAAATACGGATTATGTTGTGATTTAAACCTACGATGATAGATTCGTAAGTTTGTGGAACTGGAGCACCGAAAGGTGCTAAGTTAGGATTACCGTTTGAAGCAGTAACTGCATCAGCGGAAGTAGTGAATTGTAAAGAAACGTTAGTTAATTTACCGTAGTTAGTAGAACCCATTGGGTTAGTGTTAACTAAATCTAAAGTATAAGATAATAAGTGATAACCAGTAACAGATGGGATAGAAATAGCAGTGTAGAATGGGACGACGAATGAGAAATAATCAGAACCCATATTGACTAATCTAGCAGTGTTTTCATATAATAAAGAAGTTTGAGAGATTGGATCAGAAGCTAAAGCTGGAGTGAAGACAACACCAGTTGGTTTAGGAACTGGGGAAGCTGCAGTATAATTGGATTGTTCAGCTTGATTAGTTTTATTTCTAACTGCGAAGAATAATGCTTTAATAGAGTGTGCAAAACGAATATCAACGTTAGTAACATTGACAGGGTTATAGTTTTGACGTGGAGCAGTTTGGACTTGTTCAATTAAGATATCTCTTGGTGCTTTACCCATTTGAGATCTTTCAACGTTAGAAACGATAGCATATTCAGCCCACATATCACAGAATAATTGTGGGTTAGGATCAGTTAAGTAAGAACGTTGACAGAAGTCAGAAACACCTAAAACGAAGTTATCAACAATTAAGACTTCAGATAAATCTCTGAAAGTTAAGTAGTGAACCATATCATTATATGGAATAGCTGCAGTTGGTAATGCAATACCAGTATCACGAGCATAGAAGAATGGTAATGGTAAATTTAAGATATATGGTGGTAAAGTACGAGCATTTGCTGGACCAACGACAGATAATGGATCGTTTAATTCAGCGACGTTACCAATCATATTGTTATAACCATTTTGTTTACCAGCTGGGATAGTGAATGCTGCCCAGAAATCTAAATAGTAAGAATCCATACGTTCAGCAACTAAATCGTTGAAAGAAATGTTAATTTCTTTGATTAAGTTGTGAGCTAAGTTACGAGTCCAACGTAAAGAACAGTTAGCTAATGGCCAACCTTGTGGAGTAGTAGCTAAAGTAACAGATGGTAATTGAACACGTAACCAAGTACGTAATAAGTAATCACCAGCACGGGAGATTTTATAACCCCATGATTGACCGAAACCTGGATTACCACCAGAAATAGATAAAACAGTTGGTGCAACAGAGAACCAAGTAGATTTTCTTAATTTCTTAACGAAATAAGTAATTGCTTCAGAGGAACCGTACATGTATTTTTCAGGTTCATCATAAGTTGCTAAATCGACGAATGCTGCTGTTAAGTTTGAACTGGTTGTGTTAGATGCCATTTTTTATTATATAGTAAAGAAAATATCTTAAAATTTTAATTTTTCTATTTTTAATTTAATGACATTTTTTCTGATATAAAGAAATAGATTTTTTAACAAAAAAATCTTTCGTGATTAAAAACTTAAAAATAATGTCTAAAGAACTTCACTACGACATATTATCAAGCTCAAAGAAAAGAATATTTTTTTATTCTTTTTACAATTTTAATACTATTTATAAAACTTCTACCGATAGTCCCTTTGTCTTTAACCCGCATAAAAATGAAAGTTATGAGTTAAACTACGAAGAAATTAAGTCATATATTCTTAAAAATCAATCCATAACTCAAATAATCAGACCCCTAGATATATTCCAAATTGTTATAATTAACATTGGTTCTACAGACTGTAAAATATATTTTGAAGATTCTGACGTGATTTTAACATGTACACAAAGAGTAAAACTTGTACACATCCAGTTTTTACCCAACAGTAAAATTAAACTGTTTTAACTGATTCAGTTCCAGAGTGGGTTTTTAATAAACTTTTTACAACACTACCTAATGCAACTAATTCAAATACATTAGTATCTTGAGGGAGACCTCTTTCCATGATATCTAATTTTGATATAAATTCTGTTAGAGCGACTCCTTCATCTGGAGATATTGTACCTATTGTTAATTTTTCAATTAATTCATTTAATTTATTTATAATAACTTGTATCATTTACTACATAAAACCAGATTTTTAAGTTCTAATTTTGTTCTTTATAGTTTTTCCCACATTACACAAGCTTGTGCGCGATATAATGTGTCTAAATCACAAGTTTTACCATTTAACACGTTAGATGGAAGTTTACATAATTTAAGTTCTTTACCATCTTTTGAATAATCTGTAATTACTTGACCTTGATAAACTCCTGTACAATAAGCTTTTTCAGGCATATAATATGGAGTAGCTTGTACACCATCTTTTGTATACATTTGATAACCTTCTTTACCTTTTACTTTCTTAGCAACTTTTTTAGCAGCAGTACTAAACATACCGATGACGTCTAAATGTTGACCTTTGTTAAACTTGACTCTCCACCAAGAATAGAATTTGTACAACACAAAAATTAACAGCATTGTTAAAGCGATATTCCAAACTTTAGAAAAACCGTTTAAAAATCCCATAAAACCTCCTTGACCAGGAACAGATACAACTATTGGATTTTTTACTGATGACATTTTTGTAACAATAACAAGATAAAAAATAAAAACTGTTATTTACAGCTCTACAGTTGTTTACGATAGTTTTAAAGTTCAGAGTTTTCAGGATCAAAACGTTGATTATGAAAATCCCATGCTGTAGGATGACCAAACTTCCAATTTTCTGGAAATCTATTGGGATTTGCTTTATACCAAAAAACACAATCTTCTAATTTGTTTGACTGTGTACGATTATTAATAACAAGTGCCGTATAATCTTCTGTTATACTTGCAAATATTGCCTCAAATTCTTCAAAAGTAGGAATAATACCTGCATAATTTTCCCACAAACTTTTACGATTCTTAAGATTTGACTCTCTCATTATAAAAGTATAATCAATATTAGTACGAATATTAGGAGCAACATCTAAACAATACTGTAATGATAATATATGTATCATTTTCCAATGACGTCCATTTTTATAATAATTTTGAAATGTAGGATGCTTTAAAACACTTGGATTATCTGTGCAATCATCTATAATTTGTATAGCCCATGGATTTTCAAGATATCTCATAGCGATTTTTTGTCTCATTATAAAATTTTCTATAGCTTTCATATCAAGCTTATTATAAACACAACAACTAGGAAATTTTGACGAGTAAAAATGATTTGAATCTTCAGTTCCTGAAAATATCTGAGCCACTGGCACTAGATGCGCTTTTGAAGCTATAATGTCGTTGATAATCGTGGATTTGCCCGTATTACGACACACTTCAAAAGATGCAAGTAAAAATCTACGATTACCATCTAATCTAAATCCATAGTATTCTCCTTGACCCTTTGGAATAACATTAAAAGTTGACGTTAAACTATCTTTTGTCTTTACTTTTTCTTCTGCTTGTTTTCTTAATATTTTAGTTGGAATTCTGTTTAAGTTATTACCATGAATAAATATTCTATAATAAGTTCCTGTACGTTTTTCACCTTTATACATACATGATTTTTCACATTCTTTTATGTTTGCACAAAATCCTAAAGACTTTGCAATAAATACAACATCATCAGCAAGTCTTTTATTTTTTTGAATAAATTCAAATCCATAACTTTTCTTATCATAGTAACCATCTGTATCTAATAAACCAGCTAAAACTTGTAATCTAGTTTCTTCAGAAGATACTTTATAGTTTTGTGGAACATGCTTATTATTAAGTAAATTAAATTTCTTAAATTCATCTAATATTACATTTGTTTCATTTGTATCATTAGTAATTGAATAACGGTATTTAGCAGCTAAATCGTTAAATTTACAACCATTATTTTCAGCATACTTTCTACAGTATTCAATAACTTCAGTATCTATATTTGTAATATTTAATGTTGCGGATGTTCCATCTCCTAACCAAATACCTAAAAAGTATGGATCAATTGTAATATTTGAATCAGTCCAACAAGTAATACCTCTTGATCTAAAACAATGAAAATTTAATTTCCAAGATTTATCTTTTTTAAGATAATCTTCAACACTTATTTCAATAGTTTCACCTTTTGGAGTATTTCCGTGTTTATATCCTTTGCTAACTAATACAAGAGCATGTAATTTATTAACAGTATACGGAGTACCTCTTAAAGGAGAGATTTCATACATTTCATCAGTATTATGATAAAGTTCCTGTACAGTTCTTGGAGTATTATCATCACCCATTAATACATCTCCAATAACAACATTTTCGACATTTTTAATACTACCGTCAAACATTAAAACTTCTGTTCCTGGTGCAAAACATCCCGCTTTGCCGATAACGACAATTTTAACACCTTTGCCAGAATCATTAACATCGAAAGGAGGGATACTCAAAATATCAAATTTTTTAATTCTAATTTCACGGATTTCTTCTTGTTGTTCATTAAGTGGTCTAGATCTTCTTTGAGGTTTATTAACAAGTTGTACTTCATTATCTGGATTTGCCAATATCGAATTCATTTTATATTATTGTTATACATTTTTTAACTCTCTAATTTTTACAGTTTAAAAAAATGACATTCTATTAATAGTCACAGTAAGTCACAAATAAAATGACAGAACGTAAAAAACGTGTCAAAGAAATACAATTTAAGCTCATAAATGATGCTGTAGAACATCTTAAAGATGAGTATTGGAAAACTGTATTTTCTGATCTTTCTAGAGGTAAACCTCCAAGAAAAATTCATATTGATGATAAAAGTGTAAGTTGTACTAAGAAAAATAGCTTTACTTATGTATACAAGGATAAGGATCCTAAAGATATCGCAAATGATCTAAAAACACTAATTTCAAAAGCTCTTAGTATATACTCTTCAAAAGATATGAAACACAACTCTGAACAAAATACTGTTATTAATAATGAGTTTGACATAGCATGTACAGAAGACAGCTGGAAAAAAATAAAAAGCAAGAAAATGAGAGAATATCTTATATCCAAATATGTATTAGAAATAAAAGAACAACAAGAACTATCTTGGGAAAAATCTCGTTTACTATATACAATGATACATGACGCATTTTATTTTTTTCATACACATAAAAGCGTAGATGTCAATATGGAAGATTCTGTCATAACAGAAATAAGAGATTTTCAAATTACTCCTGTAATTAAAAATCTTAGACTTGATACTCTTGTTGAAAAAGAACATCATGCTAATAAAATTAATCTTATTAATGAATGGCAAAAATATGCAACAAGTCAATATCGTAAAATTGAAACTCCAAAAGTTGACACTTAAATCACATATGTAAACTGATTTTTATATTTACGTTTTTATAAAATAAAAACGAGAAATGATCACTATAGAAGATTATAACGAAAAATGTATTGCAGTATTTGGGACTTTTACAACTGAAATATTAACAAGACTTAAAGCCCTTAATGGTCTCGAAAATACAAAACTTAAAACTCCAGATAGTGATATAAAACGTACTGGATGGGTATTTCCTAAATCTAAAAGAGCTATTTTAGAAACACAGTTATCAAAACATATGAATGGTTCGCCTGAACCTGAAACACCTAAACAATCTAAACCAACTTCGGCTAATAAACTTAATTTACCTCCAAGTTCTGTTATGAAATCTACAGAAACTCCTCAGGTTAAATCTACAGAAATTGAAGTACACGATCAGCAAGTTTATACAAAAAAAGAAATAAATGCTATTGTGGCTAAACTTGTTGCAAGAATTGAAGCCCTTGAAACTGAACTTGGATATTCTAAAACTTTATCTCGTGAAACACCAAAAACAAAAAAAGTACAAAGGAACGATTATTCTGACGATGAAGAAGAAGAATCAGGAGTTCCATTGTTTAAACAATTGATTTAAAAAATATACTCCAGATCGGCCCAACGGGCCTCAGCGGGCGAAGCCCGATCTGTATCCATCTTGATATAAAATTATATATTATAATATATAATTCTTTTAAAACTTATTGATGTTAAGAATATAATAACTTATACATTGCACTATAGTATCACATAAATCATCTTTTTTAGATTTATTCTGTACAAATATAAAGTTATGATACTGAGTGTCATTTCTTGCTTTAAGAATATTATCAACAGTTTGAACACTCCAGATCTTTCTTTCACGCGTATTAACTCGTCTTCCCTTTATATTTTTCTCAGACTGCATTCTTAATGGAGCTCCAAAAATTCTTGTTTTATTTTTACTTGGATATAACTGAATATTTTTAAAACATCGATATTCATTATAAAACCACGCCTGTATATGATACATTATTCCTATAGCTATACTGTTACGGTTCATTTGCTTTTCTATTATAACAGTGGAAACTCCATCAAATAAATTTTGAGATTTTAATCCCACAAACCAGTCTATTATATTTAAAAATACAGTACCTGAAAAATACATTTCTTTTGTTCCAAGATCCATCTTTTCAAGATACACTGTACGTCCAAACTCGCACATTTTATTAATATATTCTCTCATTTGATCTGTAGCTACACCATTTTTATCATATTTTATAACAGGGGGCTTTATACCACGTCCTTTTGATATATCATATTCTTCAATACATATACTACAGGTTCTAAGACCTACATCTATGGAAACTATTTTTACAGTTGTCATTTATAATAGAATAATAAGTTATTTTTAAATATCCTTTTACACTCCAGATCTCTGTCGCGGTCTGTACAGACCACTATGAAGTCGCGGCAGGCGCAAGTGTAAAAAGTGATTTTTATAAAATTGACAATATTACAATAATATTAACTATTGGTTATCGCTTTCAACGCTTACAATCAATAGAACGATGAGATTTACCTATTCTAGAGCTTTCTACAACGCATATCCAGAGTTTCACTCTGATTTTAATAGAAAAACTAAAAAATGTGAAAATCAAAATTGCAAAAATCCAACAGTATGTAATTTTTATCATAATGAAACAGACATGGAAACTAAAGTCTGTATTAACCACTTATTTGGTTTTTGCAACATTCAAAATTGTGTTTTTAAACACATTCACATACCAAATAGGATTAACAACATAAACACAAAAACAGAATTTATTTCTGAATTGGTTAAATACCTAAAATTACAAGCCAAACCTAAAATTTCAAAAAATATTAATCATGAAACTATCGATAACATACAAGCAGTTAATAACGATACTGTAGTTAATATTGACAAAATTGTTTTAAGTTTAACAAATACATCTTCAACTTTAAATTTCGTTAATAATGAAATACGTGATATGATTAATCTCGTAGAACCATTCTTTTCCTTTTTACAAGAACGTTATTTAGAAACTACTTCTGAAAACATTACAGATTATATATTTAATGAGTTTTGTGATAAGGATCGTGATTTATTTAATGAAGTTTACACAACTCCCAAAAATACTTTAGAAAAAGTTGTAAATGAAATATTATTATATAACGATTATAGATCTTTTTTTAAATCAGAAACTATCGAACATCCTGAGTTTAAATCTCTTAACGAATTTAAAGATTTTAATGATAAATTGTCAAAAATAAAACAAAAAGGTTCTAAAATTTCAAATTCTCATGCAGACTTATTATTTAATATGTATTGTATGTCAAAAATCTATGAAAAATTAAATGACAATCCTATCAGAAAGAATCTTATAATAGAAGTTTACTGTGACTTGTATCATGCAATGTTAAAAGCCATAAATCATCAATTAAAACAATACTATTTCTTAAACGATAAAAATAAATACAGAGTAGCGTCTTTACCTAAATTTGATTTTGATTTTAAGTCTATAGTCTCAGAAGAAAAATTTTTACATATTAGCTATAATAATCTTAGATTAGCATTTACAAACTATGTCTTAGAAACTAATCAAAATTTTGCTGATGATTTATACAGTAATTATGTTAAAGACTTGTGGATTAGTTTAGATAAATCTATAAACTTTAGAAAGATGTTAAATATTAATAAATCTATGGAAAAAGAACACTTTACTAATCGTAGATTATGGTTAAGATATTCTGATTTTATATATAGTAATAATGCCAAATTAGAAAGTCTTAAAAATAATCTTAGCACTGTTAATTCAGAACTTGACAACAAGACTAATTCTTTTACATCAGCTAAAGAACAATATTCTAAAGTTAAAATCTCATATAAAAAAACTCCACAAAACTCAGTAAAAATTGATCAAATTAAACAAGAACTTGACTTATGCAAAGACAGGGTTGATATGTTAAATGAACAAATTAATACTTTAAGTAAAAAGAAATTGAGTTTTGAGTATCAGATATCATTGTTTAAAACAAATAACAAAATTGCTTTGTTAGAAGTTAATAAAGATTTAGTTTATTCTAATTTACTTTGGCAAACAATTGGTAATATCTATAATATAAATTTATATTTACCTATTAAAGGTGATTATGATTTTAGAGATTGTCCAAGTGATATAATTAGTTATTTTAATCCAAGATGTAAAGATAAATCCAAATTTAATACTCCGGAATTTAAAAACACTTTTTTTAATGAAGTAGTTTATAGAATTATATGTAATCCTGAATATTCTAGTTTACCTAAACTCAAAAAGACTGGTTCTAACAAAGTATTTGACCAAAGATTCATGGGTAATCATATAGTATCTCACATTGCAAATAATCTTATAAAATCTAAAGATTTTTCCTATAGTGATTTTAATAATTTGTCTAAACAAGGTGAATTGCAAAAGATCTTATCTATTATAAATCTAAATGGTTTTACTTCTGTAGATAACCCTAATTATTTTTACAACTATGCCAATACATTTATAAATAAACAAAAAGATGTTGATATGTTATTGCTTAAATCATTCAATGAAATTAAAAAGCAAATAAACACTAATTATGGTTGTATTAATTCTTGTAATATATATTCTAACAATTCTTTTTTAACTACTATCTGTTCTTAAATTTGTTTTGAATAAAACTGCGACCTCTGTTGTGTAGAGGTTTCAGGCCCTCCTTAATTTTTCACTAGAGGGTGAAAAATTTTTTTAAATTAGATTTTTACATTTACAAAAATGTGTAATTCACAATGTTAAACATGTATTAATTTAGAATATAAAATGTCATATACTGAAGAAGAACTTAAAGAATGTCGCAAAAAATTAGCTCTCGTTATTATGATAAAAAATGAAGAGCGTGGTATAGTTAATACTTTTAATTCCGTTAAAGATTACTGTAGTAATTTTGTTGTATTAGATACTGGCTCCACAGATAACACAGTCACTATTTGTAAAGAATATTGTACTACAAATAATGTTAAATTACATCTTAAAGAAACTACATTTGTTGACTTTGAATATTCAAGAAATGAACTCTTAGACTTTGCTGATTCTGTTTTACCAAAAAATACTTTTTGTCTTTTGTTAGATTGTAACGATGAATTACGTCAAGCTCAAAATTTAGTTAAACTTATTTCTGGTTTTAAAGGAACACAAAGTGGTTTTCATCTTAAACAACAATGGTGGACAGGTGCAAGTATGGAAACTTATTTTAATATTCGTATGGTTATATCTCATAATGGTTGGAGATATAAACAAGTTGTACACGAATATATTTGTAAGCCAAAACAAAAAGATGCTATAGATGTTACACGCCGTGAAGATATTATCTTATTTCAAGATAGAACTAAAGATGATGATAAATCTATGAAACGTTTTAAACGTGATAAAGAACTCCTGTATACTGCTCACATTAAAAATCCAGAAGAACCTCGTGTATTATTTTACTTAGCGCAAACATGTAGTTGTTTGCAACAATTTCATGAAGCTTATAAATACTATACTTTAAGAACAAAATATGAAGGATTTTTAGAAGAAATTTATCAATCAATGTATCGTTTAGGAGAAATTTCTCAAATATTAAAACATCCATGGGAAGAATCTGAAACATGGTATATTAAAGCTTATGCTCAATCTAATCGCGCAGAACCTCTTTACAAGTTAGCTGAACATTATGCAACTCATAATTGGTTGGGTGAAAAAACAGATAAAAATCCTCAATGGAATTTAGCTTACACTTGGATTTCTCAATGTTGTAAATTAATGTTTCCACATCATCAATTGCTTTTTACTGAAAAAAGAACCTACATCTATAAACGTTGGAGTTTATATGCGAAAGTAGCATATAATACAATGAGATTTAAAGAAGCAAAAGAAGCAGCTATTAGAGCGCTTACTGTAGAAGATAATCAAGAGGATCTTACCATTTTAGTTGACTCGTTAAAGAAAGAGAAAGAAGTTAACAATGCAAAATTAGCAGGTCCTGTTCAATATAATTGGATACAATGTGTTATGCCTCTTACAGCAGGAAATGATGAAATTGTTCCTCCAGAAGAAACTAAGTTTTTAGAAGATAATACTGTTAACAAACGCGATGATGTCTTAAAACGCGCTCTTAATGCAATTTTAAAGAAAAAATAAAAAATTAAAACTTTCATTTATAGTAAATATAAATGAGTAAATATATTGATATATCAAGTGCATATAGAAATCGTTTAGCATATCCTAATGTAAGTGATTTTGTCGTTGAAGTTAATGGTACCAGTCGTAATACATCAGCGGCTGCTCAAGATCCTATTTTATTAGCATTTCCTTATGAAACTAACTTATGTTCTGGTGGTAGTACTAATACTCAGATTGTTTTATCAGTTGATGCTTCAAGTATTATTAACTTTTATAAAGGTAGTTGGATTGAAATCAATGGTTTATTTAGACAATGTATTAGTTATAATCCTTCAACTCAAGTTTTAACTATAGATCCTACAAATCCTTTTCCTTTTGCACCTCCAGCTCTTACTCAGTATACTATAAGATATGAACAACCGGTTGAACGTAATGTTACAGGTGGTTTAGCTCTTGATTCTACAAGTATAATTCTAAATGCGGCATCAAGTTCTGTTGATAATTATTATACAAATATGTGGGTGTTTGTGCCAGGTACAAATGCTCCTATAAGTTATCAATGGTCTAGAATTACAGCTTATAATGGTACAACAAAAACAGCTACTTTAGCAAAAGCATTTACTCTATTACCAATACCAGGAGTACCGCCTGTACCTATACCAGCTGGTACTTTATATGAAATTCATCGTTTTAGTCGTGATAATGTCAGACCACTTATTTATCAAGGTACTGAAATATTTAATAATCCAGGATGTTTAAAAATAAGACTTGTTAATTTAATTGTTCCTAATGCATATATTGCAAATGGGTATGGTGGTACATTGCAAAATTATCCGCATTTATATGTTGAGTTATATTCAGAAAAAGGGCAAACTAATAATAATACAATTATATCAAATTCTCCAGCTGCTGAAAGAGCACTATTTAAAATTCCTGTCACATATCTTCAAAATAACTCATTTTTAGCTCTTAATAATTCATTTATGACACAAAGTATAGGGTTTAGACCAAATGATACTTTACATTTTACATTAAAATTGCCTTCAGGTGAACCTGTTATATTTAATCCATTAAATCCAAATACATTTGCTCCTGGCTACAACTTTCCAATACCAAGCGATCCTTTATCTCAAGTTCAAGCTGTCTTTGAAATTAGTGGATGGAGTGTTTAAAAAAATGTTACACTCCAGATAGTCGCGGTCTGTACAGAAAATATAAAAAAATGAAGTTAAACTTTTATATTTTCTAAGTAAAAATGAATGCCACAGCTATTAGAGCAAATATGAATGAGCTCAAAAGTATAACTACGGAAATGAAAAAATTACAAGCTCAAATTAAAACTCTTAAAGATAGAAAACTACAAGTAGAATCTAAATTAGTAGAGTACCTTAAAACATTACCAGATGATGATGATACAAAAGGTATTAAATTCAGAGATATGACAGTATTTTTAAAAGAACGTAAAACACATCAACGTGTGAAAAAAGAAGATTTAAATCAAAATGTATATAGTATATTATCAAACTCAGGAGTTAAAAATCCTGAAGAAGTTTATAAAAAACTAAAAGAATCTATGAAAGGTAAAGAAGAACGTAAACCTGGTCTTAAGATACAACAAGATACTGAAGAGTTAATAAGATCTATTGATTAATCTGCCACTGGACTGGAGAAAAAAATATAAAAAAAAATATTTTTTTAGTAGAATTTAAAATTATAAATATTTAATATTAAGAAAATGAGCTATCGTGTTAGAAGAGTCTGGGAATACCGTCTTAGAAATTACTTTGCAAATACTCAAGCTGCTTTAGAAAGAGCACAAGCGGCAGCAGCACAAAAAGCAGCTGAAGAACAAAAGGAAAATCCTGATGCTGAATCAGAACCACAAGTAGAAGTTTCATCTGATATGTTACGTGCTAAAATGTCTAATAATACTAGAATTGTTTATCCAAGTAATGCATATAATACCGCTATTGCAAATGCTCGTGATAGAACTAAATATGCTACATATATTACTACCTATAATAAAGGTTTCGAAAGAGATTCTTATTAAGAATTTTACTTTGCAACTCAGTTATGCCTTATGACCGATTGGGTGATGCAAGTATATATTTAAATATATACTTGATATGTAAGTTATTTTCCTATACTATATTTTTTAAACTTTTTAGCTACACTTTTTGAATATGGAATCCATTTTCCACGTTGAGATGCTTTGCGACGATTTTCACTACGTTTTTCACGACTAGTCAAGTTTTTTCTAATTACTTCTGGAAGATAACGCCCCTTCTTTGTTTTTCTAGAACTTGGAGATACATAGTCCCATTTTTCACGAGTCCATTTGTGCATAGAATTACATTTTGATCTCTTAGATTTAAATTTTCCACCATGACTTATATATTTTTTAACAAGTATTTGAGATTTTCTTGCACTCCATTTTCCTTTAGGTCCTCCTTTATCCGACTTTTGAATGCTTATTTTTAATTTACCCCATAATTTCGGATTTGATTTTTCAGAAATACGCTTACAGCTGTGACTAGGCATATTATAAATGCAGAAATAAAATATTTTACATTTTATAAATATGTGGGGACAAAGATACAGAGGTTTATTAACAAACTTACAACCAATATATAATTCTCCTTTTTACTATTCGGGATATCCAGTTTACAAACCTTGGAGATACTGGACAAATTACGGACCTACTCAAATTGATTTAGGTTCTCAGGAATGTTGGATACCTATTAATGCTCTTGATATATTTGGTATAGATTTATTAACAGTACCAATACAACAATGGAAAGATTGGGCTTATCGTAACGGATTTACAGCAATAGCAGTTCCTCGTCGTGGAAAATATATAGGAAAACATATTTGGGCATGTTTTAATGGAATGTGTCCTTACGGACAGTCATCGATTCCTTATCATAAATTTGATGTATATCCTATTCAAATGTAAATATATTTTATACTGTTAGAGTATATATACCACTGTTTTTCTTGGTATGTACATTGTATATCATAATGAGTTGTATTTATAAATTGAAGAACTGTAGTAATATTAATAGTTGGATTTATTGTTATTTTGTTACAATTATCTGTTATTAAAAAAGAAGCAATATTAATATCATCTTGTACTAATTCACAATCATTATTTAATACAATAATTTCAGGAATATCTATTAAAGATGTATTAATTATATTAGTTTTAAGACCAGACTTTAAAATATATGTAGGGAAATTTTTAGTTACAGTATCTTGAGGTTTTATATTCTTAAATTTGTGTTGACTTTCAATATAATCATTAAGCTTTAATTTGTCTCTATGATAATTATTGTATTTAGTTGTATACATTTTATTTTATAATTTAATCTAATAAACTTCATAAAAACTATTATAAAATTTTATAAGTAGAAACTGAGACCTCTCAGTCTTTATGACTTCAGATTGACACTCATTGTATTGTATTTTTACACTTTCTGTATTATCAAATATAAGAGTATATACTAACATGTCATCTTCTTTAATATTAAGTTTTGTATTAAATTCGTTATAACTTGGTAATTTAATTATAGGAGTTTGTACTATTATAATATTTGAATTAAAGAAATTTATAGTATTCTTATCTATAATTTTTGGATTATTAATAGTTATTAACTTAAGATTATGAGATGCTTGAAAATTTCTGAAATCATTCATTTGCAACTTTTCTTTATTGTAAACTGAAAATATATTTAAACATATATTTTTGAATAAAAAATGAGTATAAACATATCTATTGAACAGTTGTCGCATCAAGATCTTCATGCATTATCAAAAGATCTTATTGTTACCGCTATATCTAAACGTAATGAAAAATACTCAAAATCTGCAAGAGTAGAAGCTTTTAAAGTAGATGTTCAAAAAAAGATTATTAACATTCCTCTTGCCTATAGTATTAACCTGCTACACTCTAGACCGACCAGTCGGGAGGCTTCATCTCCCTCTGAGGGGTCAAAGACCCCGAATGGCTCGTCACAAGATGAACCGTGGAACAAAACAGATTTTAGTTTTAAAGGTAATCTCCTTAAACGTCAAGAAGATATCTTAGAAGAGTCTATGAATATTTTAAATACTAAGAGAACAATATTATTAAGTTTATATACAGGTTTTGGAAAAACAATTTATGCATTGTATCTTGTTTCACAACTTGGCTATAAAACACTTATATTATGTCATCGTAAAATTATTATTGAACAATGGTGTGATAGTATTAAAAGATATCTTCCGGATGTCAAATATCGTGTATTAGATCCAAAAATTACAGATTATTCAAATTTTGACATAGTAATTGCAAATGTTATAAATATTCCAAAACTTAACGAATCTCGATATGTAAGTTTTGGAACTATTGTAATAGATGAAATTCATACAGTTTGTACAGAGAAATTTTCTATAAGCTTAAAAAGTATTAATCCAAAATATGCTATTGGTCTTAGTGCTACTCCTGAACGTAGTGATGGTATGGATCGTATTATAGATCTTTATGTTGGAGGAGGAAAAATTATTCGTAAAATGTGGAGAATATTTAATGTTTATAAGCTTGAAACTGGAATAAAACCTGATTATACAACTACAGCTGATGGTACAATGAATTGGAACTCTGTTCTTCAGAGCTTAGCTCAAAATTCAAAGCGTAATACATTAATCTGTAATATTATAAGATATTTTAAATGTAGAACTATTCTTGTTCTTGTAAAATTAATAGATCATGCAAAAGTACTTCAAGAAGAGCTAGCACAAATGGGTATTGAAGCTTCAACTTTTATGAATACTGATAAATTCGTAAATTATACAAGTCCTGTATTAATTGCAACTTATTCAAAAGGAGGAGTTGGTTTTGATCATCCAGGTCTTGATATGTTAATACTAGGTGCAGATGTAGAAGAGAATTTTTTACAATATCTTGGTCGTGTCTTTAGAAAAGATGATACATTTCCAATTGTTGTAGATCTTGTTGATAATCTGTCAAGTTGTAAATCTCATTCTACTAGTAGAAACTCTGTATATAAAGAAGTAGGAGGTCATATTCAAAAATTTGAAAAAACTTTTTGGAGATTTTATAAACATTTTTACAGTCCACGACAAGTCGGATCTGGATTGTAGACTAGATTAACATATACATTTTATTTTCAGAATTATCTTTAATAGTTTTAGATCCATCTTGAGAAACCCAAACATATGCATACATTTCTGAGTATACATGTCTATTTTTACTATATTTAGTTGGAATATATGGTATTATTACAAATTTATATTTTCTTTGTATACGTATCCATTTTAACCAAGTATCAACAAATACAGATTCTTTATTAAAAATTTTACTAGATTCTAATTTGATCCAACTACGCTCCAGTTCGGGGTTTCGCCCCTCTGATGGAGATACGTCTTCGTTTATTAATTTCCAATTAGAAAATTCTCTTTGAACTAATGGAGATGTTAAAAAAAGCTTATTAATATAGGCTTCAGAATTTGCATGCAAATACCATATAGTAACAGTTATTATAATTATAAGAAGTAATATTTTCATATTATTAATTAATTAAGATTTAAAAAAAACTATATAAAAATATAGATACTAGATTGCTCAATAATATTTTTTATTTTTTAAAATAAAATTTAAAAATAATATATATAAAATACAAAAATGACATCTGCTGAGACCTTTATATGTTTATACTCTAAATATTCTCCAAGTTGTTTAAAAGTATGGAATGAACTTCAATATATTTCTCAGAATATGCCTTCTATGTTATATGATATTGATGATCCAAATACTAGAAAAATTGTATTAAAAAATGGAACAATTCAAAGTGTTCCATATATTATATTATGGAATCAATCTAATGGAAATATATCCATATATCAAAATGAAGATGCGTTAAATTGTATTGGTAAAGCAATACAATTGATAAATACACAAGTTTCTCAAACTCGTCAAAAAACAAACGTATCAAGTATTGATATGATAGGTATAAAAGATGATCCTACAGCAGCAGCAAATGCAAGAACTACACCTCCTGATATTATGATGTCTAATGAACATTTAAACATGGGGGCTACTAGTGTAAGACCTAGTGGTTCTGAAGAAGCTGTAGATTTTCCAAAAGCTCAATTATTAGAAAATGTTTTAGATGCAGCAAGTGAATCTCAATTAATGGATAGAGGTGAAGGAATGAGTATGAAAGATATTCTTGGTGAACAAGATCATATGTCTGGTAGTAAAGAAACTCGTAAAAAGAGTGATAATTTAAGATCTGCTGCTGAATCTATTTCAGCAGAACGTGATCGTGAAGAACAAATGATCACAAATCGTAGAAAGCAAAATATTGGAATTTAACCGTGACAAGTATATTTATTATAATAAATATACAAACGTATACAGACCGCGACAAGATCGCAATCTGGAGTGTAGTGCGCTTCGCGCCGATCTGGAGTTTAAATTACTTATAAAGATAATTTAGCAGCTCTTTCAGTAATTGCATTTGGGTTTTTCTTAATATAGAAAGCAAAACCAGCAATACCTAAGATTAATAAGAATAATAAAGTAACAGAACGTTTAACGTGACCTAAGTTTTTACGTTTTTTAGCATTAACATCTGAAGCTTTAATTTTACGTGCATTCCAGACAGCAACTAATGCAACAATGACAGTAACAAAAGTAATTAAAACTAAGACAGTCATGTTTGGGTCTTCTAACGCTTTGGATTTTAACATGTTCATGTATTTTTCAGCCATTTTTATATTATACAAAAGAAAAAAATATAAAATTATTTTTTTAATTTTTATTTTCACTTTTCAAAACCTGTCACGAGTTATATATAAAATAATGGTATTTTTTTTCTTGTTGTTTATTTAATAATGGAATTATATGAGTTTTATTCTGATACTGGACTCAGTAAATCTGATATAGACTTTTTATTTACAAACATCGCGACCGAGGGCAAGTCGTGTAAACAAAAAGAGAACTTTGGTCCAATAGATAAAATAGTAGATAAGGCTTTTAAACCTGCTATAGACTTTACAAAAACAAGTGGCAAAAAACTTCAAAATGTATTTACATCTGTTGTTGATAGTATTAAAAAAGCTGCTATTAATATGTCAACAACAGTTGCAAGTATGACTAAAAAAATACCAGAAACAGTTCAAGTTGCTATAAATTCAATTAATAAATCATCAAAAAGTGCTATTAATAGTATTAAAAATACAAATAAAAAAGTTTTTAATTCTATCAAGAAAGCCGGAACTACAATAGGAAACTCTGTTAAAAAAGCTGGTCAGACAGCATACGTGTCAACTAAAAAAGGCGTAAATTCTGTAAAACTTTATACTAAAAAACTTGTAGATCTTATTCTTAAAGTATTAAAACCTATTGTAGACTTTATAATAAAGATACCAAATGCAATTCAAAAATACTTAAAATGGATAGTATTAATAGGATTTATTATAATTACATGTTTTATATTTGGAAGAATTAAAGCTTTTTCTAAATTAATACTTGGATAAAATGTTCGCTTCGAGCGTAGTGTAAAATAAATTAAAAAATATTTATTCTTTAATAAGAAATAAATGAATATAGTATCAGACTATAAGAATATTTATAGATTATATCCCGAGTTGAATCCAACTATATTTCATGACTTATGTAATCAAAAATATAGCATTCAACAAATTAAAAACGCAACTTCTAATGTTAACTGTAGTTCTTTAGATATATATCTAATTAATATGTTAAATTCAAAACTAAATCGTGAAAACTTCTCAGAGTCTACTTTACATGAGCAAATTGAATATATTGAAAAAGTTGCATTAGATGTTATAGATCTAGCTGGAAATACTACCGCTAAAGAGATTAAAAATGTATCAAAGTTAAGTATACAAAATATTAATTCAGCAAATGACAAAAGTAATAAAATTGCACAAGAGTCTATAGATAATATATATAAAGATTCTAAAAAATATGCAAATACTATAGAAACTACAGATCATCTCAAAAATATATGTGAAACTGGAAAACGTGAATGTTTTGAATTAACTGCAGTAGAAAGCAAATTAGCAAGTAATGATATTAATAAAAACAGAGAATATTTTGTAAAAAAATTAGCAAAAAAAGTCCAAAATGTAGCAAGTAAAGCAGTTGACACGGCTAAAAATGTCGTTAAAAATCCAAGTATAATCACAAATACTATTAAAGATGTAGCAAAAAATCCATCATCTATTGTAGATAAAGCTAAAGATCTTGTAAAAAAGACTGT
>JACCDO010488440.1_pt1 | contig 18754 bp, 7 predicted proteins | sample 7446101 | NCBI WGS metagenome assembly JACCDO01 (sample SAMN15323440, study PRJNA562643) | freshwater metagenome | isolation source: river surface water | place: USA:Blue River Watershed | collected 2017-08-16 | reverse complement strand
TGGTTGTTGGTGATAAAAGAAAATACTTGGCTATGCTTATTACTGTAAAGGTGAAGGTAGACAAGGACGGACTTCCAACTGATCAACTGGACGCGGATGCATTACACGTTTGTAAACAAATTAACAGCAAAGCTACCACCGTTGCAGAAGTGGCCCGCGACGAAGCTTGGGCCCAATACTTCAACAATGGCATGAAAGCCGCCAACTCCAAGACAACTTCTAATGCGCAAATTGTGCAAAAATGGAGATTATTACCAGTCGATTTCAATGAAAAAGGTGGCGATCTCACTCCAACCTTGAAGCTAAAGCGCAACAAAGTGGCTGAGAAATACGCCAAAGAAATCGACGCAATTTACGCCGACGATAAAGAATAAGCACCGAACTCGAGCAAAATTATGTTTTTAAATACAGTGTTATCCAAATATCCAGTCATTTTCTTTTCTACAACTTTGCGGGATCGGCACTCCTCGGATGTAGCTATCAATATCCATGAGTCGAGGGTTGTCTTCGGAATCAAATACTTGGCCCACATGTTGATAGGTGTACGGCCTCCTCGTTGGAAATGGTTTGGTGTTGGGATATCTATCGCAGCAGTAACTGTCATGTGCTACTTGTTTTTCTTTTATTTTAGGCCAAACAACGTTCTCGAGGAAATGTAAATCTGCCATGTACTCGTCTCTGCTACTCCATGCCATCACATCCTCTTTGATAGTCGGTAGTGCGCCCTTCACACCACCCCACATTCCGCCATTCATAACTATGCAATGGTTTATGTGATCTCTTAATATATGTATCGGATATTTTGATGAGTAATCTTGTATCCACTCTTCTACAGCCATCCGGTCTCTGTAATTTAACCTAGAATCCACATCCCTTATAATATATCTATCTACTGTGTTATCTGCAGCGACTAAAAATCTCCAAAACATACCGGAAGAGTAGCCCATATCTGCTGGAATCGACTCTATCTCAGCTCCTAACAGCTTCAGCTGACTTATGACACCACTGGGTACGTCACCAGTTACATAGTAGCGGCAAACCCACCCAGGAAAGTAGGTTTTAGCTAGTTCAGCATTTCTCACGGCGCCTGTGGTGTACTTCTCCTTGGCTCCATACAAACCGAATGATATAACTCGTTTCTCATGCGAACTTGGAAGCGACTTAATTTTCTCAATATACAATTTATCTTCATCGTCGGCTTCCTTTTGCTCCTTTTTCTCTTTCTCAATAGCGTCCTGAACGAAAGAATCAGAAATAATTTGAAAATGTACCATCGCACCATATTCTCGCATGGCTGGTTTACTTCTATCCCAATCTCCACTGTGTCCTCTGACCGCGTATTCAGCCTCGGGAATCACATTTATAAACGCCATGTTGCCCCTATTTAGAAGGAAACCATCTTCTTCTAATAGAAAATGATACCTAGTATCGTTCGCTGAAATGGTTAAATCATCTGTACCACTTTTAACAACCCATTCGTCTGTCTGTACCGCTCCTGGCGTCGGAATAACCATATATAAAAATCCTTTTCTGTCACCTTCTCTCAATCGAACCCATCCTCCTTCTGTACAATTTTCACTTAGAGGAACTAATTCAAATGCTTTTCTGTGCAATGGTGTGTCTATTGTTGCTGTTGCACCCATCCACATGGAATCTCCCGTATGCATCCATAAATACTTGTAATTCATTTCACTCCTAATTGCAACCCACCCTGATTGACATATGTATTTATCCGATGGAACGTTCGGTTTATATTCTTCTGGTTGATCATTGAGCGAGAATTTACCATTTCCTTTTTCGTACGCAACCGAGAATATATCATCTACATGTTGATTTGCACCAGAGCTCCAGCTGTTAGAGGTGTACGTTGCAACATTTGCTTCTTTAAATTCAGAAATAAATCTATCGAATTCCTCTGTTGTATCATCGGGAATGATAATTGATGGTAGTTTTCTCGACGATATTGCTTTGCTTCGAAGCGGCTTTACAATATACACCAAGTTGATCGCGATCAAGACGATCAACAGTACGATCAAGATACCATTTTCTAGATCAGGAAGCTTCATATGAACAGCTAGATCCTAGCTTTGGAAACCTTTTTTCTTTCCTTGGTTTTGTGTTGGAGAAAAAATTACCCAAAAAGCACAAGCGAAGGACAGTCAAAGCATTGAATACTGTGTACACGCTGCTATCTTCACCTAATTTATTACGCGGGACAGGAATAAAATGGTTTTGTCAGTTACTCTATTGAAAATATTCTTCTTCATTGCAGTAGTTGCCTTTATATAAATACCAACAGCTGGGATGCATTCATTCATCTCTTATGCGAAGTAATGTAATATTTGTTTCTATTCATCGCTTTCACTGAAATGGATTGGTCGCTACTGCAACAGAAAAGGTAGTTTTTGGCAAAACTTGTGAGAAATACAGATTTATAATGACAAGTATTATACAAAATGATTTAGCTTTACAATTAAAATAAAATGAGAATATACAAAGTGGCAGTTGCTGATTACCCTCGGTTCGAGTTTTTGATCATTTCATCTATTAAAGATTTCCATATGGGTATACCTAATCCTCGTCGGACGATATTACCTTTTTTATTGACAGCTATAACTATACCTTGTTTAAGAACATTTTCAGCACCTTGTTTTTCAGCTAATTCAATTTCCTTATTAAGATAACGCTCCCATATATTTATTTGTACTGGTTTCGCCAAGTATGGAGCATCCATAAAGTTCTCTCTATTGACAGCACCAAATCCTTTCTTACTATTACTATCTAACTGAACATTGCTGTCTAATACTAGAGGCAATATCATAGTGTCTCTGGAATTAAATAGATCATTTCCTTCTATTCTAGCAGATATTATTGCATCTTTAATATAAGCCTCCTTACCAGCTATGATAATGACATTTTGGTTTCCTTTAGAATTTAAATCTGCAAATGACACAATTTTAGTTGAATTAACATCATTCTCTGAGAATATTATTTCTATTGGTAACAAAGAAACTTCTTTCTCTCTTTCTGCTATTGCTTCGGCTGATAGCCCTGATGATTGTCTTATTTCTCGTTTGGTAAATCGTTCTAATTTTGCTTTTTCATCTTTCGCATCACGATCCCATAAGAATATACTACCAACTATAGCACCTATATCTACACCAACATTAGTGAGTTGCGTTATGACACCATCTCCTCCGTCTTGCAACGCAAATATTAATTGTGGGATAGCTGTCACGGTACCCAAACCACCAGCGACTGCAGAACCAACATAAATAAATTGACGTAATTTTCGAAATGGGCTCGCTATTTCTTCTTTAATTTTTACCATTGAGTTTATTCCCGCCATATCTTCGGTATCCTCATCATTGTTAAGCATAGTATCGTATAATTTAACGTCTCTTCTCCTCAAAATACTATGTGTTACTTTTTTCGCGCTTGATCTGACATTGCTGACAGAAATATGGTTAAATAGCATGTTAAAACCATTTATTTCGGTTACAATTACCGCAAGTATAGCTAAGATTGTAAAGATTCCATGCCTCATACTGATCTGGCACTTCATGAGCTTCTTTAAAATTACTTATATTTGGTTTTTAATTTTCGCAGAAAATCGTGAGAAAAAAATTGAAGCAGAATAGAAACCCTCCTTGATAAACAAGTCGTCAACAGCATAAGTGTCAGTGTCCTTTTCGAAGACATCAGTAAGTGGGCATCATCCAGTGTAAATGGATGAGTGATTGAAATTAGTATTCGCATCGTATTCAATATATTTTTGTGTTTTAAGAAGCAGAGATGTATGGTGAATTGGTACTACATTTACAAGCATCTTGTATCTATTATCTCTTACTCACGTGTACTTATTGCGTAGGATTTACCACCACCTGCTAATACAAAGTTAGAATTCTATGAAAGAAGAAAACAAAATGCTGTTTTTGATTGTATCGATAAAATCTTAACTTTTATGCCTGGTCATCTAGGCAAAGGCGCAATAGTCAAAGGCTTCATTAACTCAATCCCAAATCATGACGCAAAAGTAAAAGAAATGGAAGAGCAAATGATCCTACTTGATGGATTAAAAAGAGATTTAAAAAAAAAGAATCGATTATATCGCAACATAGATAGTGCATGGAATACTGTGCTAGTAAAGCCCGAGGAATTTGAGGAGTATTGTGTCTTGCTACCGAAGATGGATGGGATCGAGGAAAGAATAGAATTAGTAAAAGATGAGAAAATCAAAGCCAAACTGCAGGCAGACTTGGATCGGTTTAAAGAAATTGAACCAAACAATAAAATCTTGTTACCATTGAAGCAATCTCTGGATAAGGCGCGCGAGATCAGAGACATAGCTAATGACCTGTATGTGTCCAATCAAAGACTTTTTACTCAGATGAAGCAAGAAGAAGTCAAACTAGCCGATCTAGTCACAGATGATCATATGACTGCTGATGAACTAGGTGTTGAAATTGCTCAAGTATTCTCGAATATCCGAACGGGTTACATATTAAGTGAAATTAACGGCGTTTCAGTTGAAAATCTCAAGTACGAAGCGGTTATTCAACAAGTTATGCGATCAAAATTACCCCATGAAACTATTTTTAGAAGGTATGACTATCGCTTCAATCCCTTCACCGAACAATGGCAAACGTTGCAGGAGTTGCGAGAAGCTGGTGTTGCAGTGGAGAATCCTATGAATGAGAAGGTAGAATTTACTCATTTTGCTGCGCTAGGTAAATTTGAGGACGTAAAACGGCTTCTGATAGCAGGTGAAGACTGGAATGCTATTGATTACACCAACAACACAGCACTCAGCTATGCCGCGCTCAACAATCATCCAGAAATAGTGAAATTATTACATTCTTTAGGTGCTCAAGTGGATTGCCGAGATAAAAACTTGGCAACACCTCTACTAGGCGTTATCCGCAAGGGATACATTGATATGGTCAAGCTGTTGCTGTCGTTAGGGGCGAAAATGGATGCGTCGGACAAGAAAGCGCGCGGCGCGTTGTACTACGCCACCAGCGGCGGCCACTTATCCATGGTGAAAATATTCTTAAAACCAGATAATTGTAACAATGAAGAGAGTGTATGGGGCTATACCTGCCTGCACATCGCAGCTTCGCAGGGGAATATGGAGATATTAAAATATTTAGTTGAGTTTGGCTGCTCCATTTATAAGAAGGACAACAAAGGGCGCACCGCAGAGCTGGTGGCAGAGGATGCTGGACACAGTGAATGCCATCAATTTTTAGTCGATGAGAGGCTAACGGCGCCTGGACAGTTCGTGCATGAGATAAAAGAGATAAATTACAGTGTTTGGGTCGGAGATCACGCGGCTATTGACCCTCGCTGGGTCGCCGACGTAGGTGTTACCCACATCGTTATCATCACCAAAAATAATAAAAAGCCGCATAATATGGGTTGGTTGAGCAAGAAAGACGAAGCCGTCAAGCACGCGGTGTACAACATTGACATCGACGACGACGATACGTCACTAGATTCGTGGGATTTATTCAAAAGCTCCTTCGTGCCCATATACACCTACATCACAGACTTGGGGAAAAGGGGGGATGCCACGTTGCTTGTATGCGATCCAACTGGTGTGAGCACAGCGCCGGCACTCGTCGCAGCAACTAATTTATTATTCCAACAAATAAGAGTTCATGACACACTTCGTAAGTGTGCCAAAGCGCGTCCATCGATATCACTGAGTATGTCGTTATATAGGGGATTAGAGAAGCTGCAAGTTGATATTGATGAGAAAAATGTGCAGCGAATGAAGAAGAAAGTGCGCGACTCGACCATGTTGAGTATGTCCTTTTGACACTAATAAATACATGTATTTGTACTGTAACTATATATACTACTTGTCATATCCAAGTAATTTAAGTGCGCGTTTGCGCTTTTCTTCGGGATTAGCATGCTGTTCACTCTGATTAGCTGCGCCGCCTATTCTCAACACCCGCATGGACTGCAATGGTCGAGTGACCATAAACTGGTACATTGCCGATGTTGCATTATTCACGGCGTTCGTTAACAAGCTTGCTAATGCATGAGATCCCACCGCTCCAATTAACGGATTCCAGCCTCCTTCTCGATTGAATGCGTCCCGTATAAACAACTTCTCGATCAACATCAATTTACTTATCTTCAATGTTGTACCTACACCGAACACGAAACCTGTTACAGTGATGGAGGCATTGATCTCACCAATATCAAGTGCTTTGAAGTAGAAACCTTCGCTGCGTGTGTTCTTGGTCGCAGCATCATCTGTCTCCGGGGCTACTTCATCTTTGTAGTAGGTGGTGCCTCTTGGTCGACTGATTGTCATCGAACCCCTGTGCAATGCTACCGTGGTAGACTCTGTAGTATCTTCATCCTTATGCACTATACTCCGTGGTCGAGACGCTGATGCTGCGTGCAACGAAGTCGACCCAAGGCGATGATCTACAGAGCTAGAAGTCACACTCTCCTCGTTATTATTCAAAAAAGTTAAAGATTTCCTAGGTGTTGGTGTGGCAATTGTCCCTCGCGACGTCTCCTGCCTCGACAACTCTGCTTCCTGCGTCAATATCGTGGTATTATTCATCGACTCACTCTTTAAAAAAGTAGAAAGAAAGGAGCTTAATGACTTGTTTGTTTGCATGGATACGTCACTTGTTGCGGTGTCATTGGACGCCGCGGTCACTTCTGCCTCCTCATTCAGCGAGAGATTGAAGTATTCATTCAACGAGTCATATAGATCCTTTGTTATACGCGACTCCAGCACTCCCGACTCGTTGGAGTTGTAGTCCTTCTTGAATATGTCGATGTTCGCGTACTCGATCACGTTCATATCCATCGGGAAGTTCTCAATTTGCACGGGCGGGAAGCGGCGGACTTCTAATTCTATCATTTTGCGTTCAAATTTATGTGGTTTAGACTTACAACCTGCGTGGCTTTTAGGAAACCGGCAGCAGGACCACACCTCAGTAGTGACTACTTGGTTCAAGTCGTTGCAACTCTCTTCATTGACTATAATCCCGGCATTGCCGTACTCATCCTCGTGGATAGTGCACACACTTTTATTTGTATCACTAACATCAATAACAAAATCTTGCTTGCATCTAGCGCATCGGAAGTTAAACCGCTTGTCAGTACTGTCAACAAACGGCTTGATAACCCATTGAATGTTGTTGTCGTTGATCTGCCGGGTGCTGCGCTCCACACCAGGTTGCACTGCCGTGTCAGTCATCTTGACACTACTGGAGTTCGCTGCGACAGTTTCATTGTCAATCACCCAAAACCGTTGAATTTCTGCATGAATTTTAGTTTTTTTATCTTTTTCAAAGCTAAACGAAGCATTTACACCGATGAAGCCGGTCTCAACGACCTCTTGAAACTTGCTGTCGCGCAGGATCCACTTGCCTTCATCAATAGACAATGATACCGTTTTCTTAGCGGTTAGGTCGAACCCCGACAACCCTTCGACCATGTAATTCTTTATAATATCTCTTATCTCATCGGCTTCGCTCTTCTCCGTGCTGGTTACAGTGGGACGAGGGAGTTGAATGATGTGGTCTTTCGTGGCAAATTGTCTTCGTAATCCCTTCGCAGCATTTTTTTGTTCTTTTGTTAAGTGTGAAGGTGGTGGTGCTAGTAACACGTTGAATGCTACGTTATATAGAATGAAATATTGCTGCGAAGACACGTCGAGGGTGATAGCGGGAAGGTCCAGGATGAACCGGTACTCCAACTCAATATCCCGGTCTTCAAGTGGAATTTTAGATGGATGAATTTTATTTTTTTCAACGTCTTCATACCAACTGTAAAATGCATTCAACTCGAAGTCTTGGATAGCTGCGCGCATGTCGGTGTTGTTGTAGTTGGCGTCGTACCAGTGTATAATCGGGTCAAAAGTAAGCGGATTCAACTTACTTTTGATGGTAAACGCGCTAACACCATCCATTTTTAACTGAATTTCATTCTTTCTTTTGTACTGGAAGGACTCGTCCTCCTTGTCGGTAACCGCCTTCTCGGACTTGCACTTGATGATGTTGGCTTGCTTGAACCCAGTCAACGACGCTTCACCGGTCTTCATTATCAAACTAGAGTTGGTTTTGGTATCCAAGAAATTCATTTGTGGATTGATTAGTGTAACATCGAAGTAATTGATGCGCGGCGCCTCCTTTGCCACACCCTCTTGCTCCCTAAGTTTGACTTTCTTATGACCTGTTGAAGATTTTCTTTGCTTTATATTGTATAAATTCAACAATTTGTTACTCAAATCTTGCGAATTATTCTTGATCGACTTGCGGCTGTCCTTGCGGTGGTCGTGAGTGCTTATGTTCAACCCACCTTTCCTTGAAAGCATCTTTGAATAGTCATTCTTTTGACTAATTGAGCTCACTTTACTAGGTACTTCGTCATCCTTCTCTTCTGCTTCACCACCAACTGGGTGGTGCATCTCGTAGTGCTTGATGCAGTAAGAGTAGATCAAGTGGTACAACTCGATGGTCCACAGCAACTTGAAGTCTTCTATCTTCAAGTTCCAACTTTTATCATTGTTTTCATTCGCTATGTTAGGTTTATCCATTTTAGTAGAACGACGGCGTGAGGCGGTACCTTTTGGTAGTGAAGTCAGTGGAGGAGCGAATGCTTCATGGTTTGCTTGAAAGGAATTTCGGAAGAAAATGAATGGCGTATATTCCACTACGCGAGGCTGCGGGCTAGTGAAACGGTTGATATTGAGCTTGACTAGGTCTGCAGTCGATGCGTCTGGTGTCCTTGACTTCTCTGCCGTTAACTTGATCGCGTGACCCTCCGAGTGAAACTTCTTTACCTTTGGAGTGAGGGACTTCCTGTTGGATGACGGGGTTATTGACGAGTTACGCAATGCCTCTGTCGCAGATATCTTTCCATCATGTCTAAGCACAGCGTTACTTGTCTTTCTGCGGTCGTTACCTATAACAAATACCGGCGACATTGCTTTCACATCCGCATCATCAGCGGCATCCAACACCTTTAGAGTTACTTCGGATATTGACTCAACAAAGTTCTTCTGATTAATAATTCCGATCGATTGAAACTTTTCTTGGTCCATTCGCAAGCCAAACTTGCTTAGATATATTTCTACTTTGGATGCGTGTGACAGCTTCGCCCTGTCAGTGAACAGCTCAATTACTTCGGAAGACACGACTGGCTCCACCGACTCCATTTTCGTGGACTCGGTTGCTTCCATCACATCAATATCCCACACCCGCCCGTATATCTCAGAATTTTCTAATTTTATATGTAAATATTCAGGTTTAAAGTCTCTCTTCGGGTCCCGCAACAGCCGCATCTTCATGTTCATGTTGTTCTGATAGAACACGACTCCTTCAGGGTCCGCGTCGCTTTTCCACGAGCAGATAATAAACCGACTCAGTTCAAATTGCAGCTCAATTTGCTGTGTAATATTACGGAAAGTAACTGTTTCTCCTACCGTGTTCTCGTCGTTACCAGTGTCGCTGGTGTCGGAGTTGCTGCTACTCTGCTGGTAGCGCAGGCCATCAAGTGAGTATAGAATGCGCTTTAACACATCTAATCGAATAAAGATCCCAAGCGGTCGCTCGTCCATGCTGTGACGCAAGTCTTTCACCAGCAACTCCACACTCCATTTAGCTGAGTAGGGTAATGAGCGAAAGTTTTCAAATTTATCAGCAGGTTTTCCATCTGTATTGCGGCGTGGTGTATTGCGATAGACATCGTGGTGGTCTGACCGTTTCACTGACTCGTCGAAATACTTATGGTGCAATCCGAATACTATTGCAGGGATGTAGCACAGCTTAGTGATGCGTCTGAACTCTTTAGACGACGAGTAGTACTCACCATCACGCCCTATCGAGGCCGCGTCGAGACTTTGAAACGGTTTTTGCTCTTGAAATATTTGTGTTTTTGCTAATTCAACTGACTTGATGTATTGAATGAAGTCTTTGTTGCGCTCTATCACCTCCTCCATGTTCAAGTGCACAATGCGGAAACTTCTTCGCTTCTTCCTGCTCTTCACACTTTTCTCATGCTTCTTTAATGCAAGCATCATGCCTTTACGTGAGTCTGCGGGACTCAGGACCTCACTCTCCACGACGTTGTTGCTCTCCCACGACATATCCGCAGTTACATAGATGTCGGAGGCTAGTAACTCAACTTTACTCGAGTCAACGTACATAGAAAATTCACTTAGAGATGCAAAGATGATGATGTCATTCGCCTGCTGCAGCTTCTTCACCTTGTTGACATCGTCGGTACCGAACTCTTTCGACTTACTTAAATCATATAAGAAATTAAGCTGATCCATTTTCACCGTTATATTACCATGTAGCCAGTAGCGGCAGTTATCCCACCATGATAAAGGTTGGGCGACTTCGTCACTCGCGTTGGCATCCTTGGGTGTGCAAGAGGCGATGATAGCACTGCGGGATTCGTCATAAACATGAGTTTTTTCTTCAACAATCAAGGTGAAGTGTTTCATATCCACCACTAGTTCGGAGTATATCTTGTTGGGTGCCGTTGAGACCTCCAGAGTGTGGATATAGTTGTCACTGAATAAACTATGAACTGGGTCGTTCACTACTATGTCAGACAGGGCAATGTCACGGCTATACTTGAATATTTTCTCATCACTTATTGATGCCGCGTACAGCGGACCAGTGATAGCAAGCCCTGTTAATGCGACACTGCTACTCCCTAAGTACTTGGACTTCAATTGTAATTCTCCTACTAATAACTTGAAATCGCCGCCAGTTGCATTGACGTAGGTAATAACAGGGCGGGATTTGTTATTCTCGTCCGTTCCCGCGTCCAAAATATCAATAATATTGTCCACTAGGTCGCTGTCGAAGGCGGCGTCAAGTGTAATTTGGACATCTTGCAGATGCAACTCATGCAAGTCTTCAATAAACTCTTTCTTCTCTGCTACATAGTTGAAGTTGATGTTTCTTTCATACTCCAAACCATCGAATGAAACCTTCAACTCTTTCATCAAGAGTTTAACGGCAAAGAACTTGGACACATCAATATCCGCTGCATTGTCGATGTACTTGTGGTAGTCGTCGTGGATATTGTTGCCGTTGATTGATTTGAAATCATCGTCAATAGTACACACACTTATCGACACACTCTCTGTGTCTTCCTCGTCTACTACCTCGTTGTGCTGCACTGTGTGGTCGCTATCCGATAGATACGACGACTGCTCTGGTGACCCAAAGCTCATGTTATACAAGTAACTGACATCCTCATCGCGGTGGATCGGCGGGATGACGTACTTGTTCTTCAGAGCTAAGTGCTCATTGATAACATAGTTGCGACGATATTTACTACAATCATTGTATGCTTCGTATTGTTTCTGTAGTAAATCAAACACATAGTTCTGTTGCAGGCGACTCGACAGCACCAAGTTCAGGTCGCCGATCTCAAAGGAATACACTTTATACATGCCAACTAGTCTCTTGTCATCTGCCACTAAGTTATCTGGTATTTCATATGCAGCAGCGCTAGTTACTAGGTTCAACTCACTAATAGAAATCATCGGGCGATATGGTATCTCAAGCACGTAGATAGCCAAGTCGCTGATGCTGTAGCGCGCGTAGTCAGTGCTAGTGACGTACTCCATAAAGCCGATTGTGATACTTAGAAACCTTGGTATTGATGCTTCAGAAGCATCATCTCTAGTGTCTTCGCGTTGCACACAATTTGTGTTGAAGTACTGCGCGTCGTACTCCATAAAGCAAAACCTGATGTCAAACTTGGCGATAAAGCGAATGGTTTGCACCGGATTTGTGTTGGTTACAAGCTTCTTGTGCTTACCCAGCAGACTCGTGTCCCGAGGAGTCAAGCCCTTGATCCTATTCATACTAGCGATCATTGCATGGGTGGAATTATTGATTGTCTCAAAGAATAATAAAACTTTCAGTAACCGAATGACTGACAAATCAATGAAGATGTCACTGACTTCATGGGTAACGTTTCCGTTATCATCCCAAACACTTGCTATTGCAGGCACTTGCTCGCCATCTTGAATCGTTGTAACACAGTCAACGAAGCGATAAGAAAGATTACTCTCGTCGTCACTGCTGTTGCAGCTGGTGTACATCTCAATGAGGAAAGACTTGCAATGGAAGGACTTGAACAGCAGCTCAACGGGAGACATTTGCAGCTGCATTGAAAACGAGTCAAACAGCCAGTGGCTCCCTACACGACGGTCGCTGCCGGACTCCTTGTAGTTATAGCTCTCAAAGCCATACTCATTTTGTAATGATTGAGTGAATAGACTGGTGTGTATGTCAAACAGGTCAAAGTTTACCGTGTACTGCTGCGGTGCATTCGGCACCGCCTTCATAAGTATATGTGAGTTCGTGAAGGTCAAAGTTACCATTTTGTTAATGCGCGAGAGACTTGATTTATACGATGTTTCTAGCAAGCTCATCGTGCTAGGTGTGGCGTAGCGCATCTCACTGGCTATCGCCATGGCCTCGGGGATCAACCCGATAGTCATCTTGTTCACTATCAAATTCTGTGTTTGTGTTTTACTATGACTAAAACGCGAGTTGGGTAGCGCATTTGACACCTCCAACAGTATAAGCAACCAGTCAATAAAATATGGTCGCAGCTGATCGAAGCACACGTCCGCGAAGGACAAGTCAAACACTTCTTCATCCACAAAATTGTTCTCATTAACAACATCTCGAGAGATACAACCGTGTATTTTTTCGATATATTGCGCATGATTCCAGGCGATCCGCTCTATGCTGGCGGTCATGACCTTGCGCAGGTTAGAACTAAGTATGATGGTGTCATCGCGTGTGTCAGGACTGACCATGAAATCTTGGTAACGGAACAACTGATTATTAACGGTTTTCATAAAGGTTTGTAAGCTTGCTTTCATATCTATCATTTGCACATGCAACTCGTCTTCTTCGTTGTACAACGTGCTACTGCGGTCATCCTTGATGCGCACATCTAGAACTTCAAATATCGCCGTCATTGAAGTCATTTTCCCATTCGAATTCAGTCCCAAAGCTAACTTGTATTCAAGCGAATTATCTTCACAAATTTGATATGTTTTAAAAAACTCCAAGAATAATTGCGAATGAACAAATACGTGAGTTGTGTTGAACAGCTCTCCTTTGACGTCCTGGCAGCCACTTGGTAAGTCATAATCACAACTCATACGACACTTTGGACTATGCAGCGTAAACGCTTTGGCCTTGGCGTAGTAAATATCCATCTGCGCATTAACTAGGGAATTCACGGCTAAAATTGCATTCGGTAGTATTGAACCATTCTTATCACAACATATAAGCATTGTGTCGGCTGAACACTTGATCTTTGAATGATGCTTTGGTAAATTAAAATCCAAGTCGAATGAATCAAAAGATATTTCAAAACACGACGCCATGGCTTTTTTAAACTTGGAGATACCACTTCGACATTTGTTGATGATACTAGAGTATGGTAAGCTTATTGCATTCGGTCCGGGATTTAGTATAGTTGGATATGATAAATTTGGACAATGTACGTAAAAATTGGTAAATTTAAAGAATAACATAGTCTTAGAAAAGCTGGTCTCATCAACTGCCTTATTTTGAATATACAACTGTATTATTTTCTTAAGAAAATCCCATTCCAACAATATAGTAAATGCCTTCCATCTAAGTTGAGTCATAGGCACACCATTTGACTCATCTTCTGCAATAATTATATGAAAATTTTCAATTATAAATGGGAAAAACTGTATTTTCTCTATATTCAACTCAATAATTCGTTTATTCAGTACAAACTTAAGTATTGATTTCCAAAAGTACGTGACTACTTTAGGATCTGAGTACCACAATGCTGCGACTCCAGCGACCAAAATGACGCTGGAGACGAGACAAAAACGAAGCATAAGATTCATCCAAGGCAACATCACTGCCTAATACATCCCAAATGAACCATCTTCTTTCTTCCTTTTTTTTTTTTTTCTTCTCCTTCTTCTCCACACCCAATTCAGAATAAATTCCTTTCCTTTTCTTAATACTTTTCCTATGTAATTGAATTAATTGTGAATAAATAAATAAGTTCCTTTTAATCTACATTGAATTAATCATCATTTTGATCTAACTTGTTAAAACCACACGTAGCCATGTTTAATCTCTTTGCAATACATTAGCTCACAACTTCGTAGTCGTCGGATGAGCCTTAAATTATCAGGCAGCTGTCAGGTTGGTGTACCTTCTGTGACTTTCCGAGACTTGGACCATTTTGTGTTTCAAAATACGGCCCACAACCAAGGAGATACAAAGGTACGTAATACACAATTATTGACATGACTCCGACATTCCTATTGGCTTTATCGGTTGTGCTGTTGGCCTCATTTGGTGAAGGCAAAGGTGGTTATGGTTTATCTGCGCGTTATAGACGTGGAAGTATTCAATTTAATACAGCAATTCAAGGTGACAAGAAAAATTATGGACCATCGTCGGGTGGCTTTGCTCCTAAAGCCAAATCAGAAGATCCTGCTAAAGTGGCAGTCCCAGCTACTAAAGCTCCAGAAACACCAGTTGTTGCGGCTCAAGTGACAGTGCCAGCTACTAAAGCTCCAGAAACACCAGTTGTTGCGGCTCAAGTGACAGAGCCAGTTATCAAAGCTCCAGAAACACCAGTTGTTGCGGCTCAAGTGACAGTGCCAGTTACCAAAGCTCCAGAAACACCAATTAGTATAACACAACCAATAGCACAAGCTTCTTCTGTACCAAAAGTAGAAGAAGAGCAAGCAATCCCATTGGAACTTCAGTTAAAGAAACAAATTTTAGAAGAAGCAGCAAGTAGGGAGAAACGAAAACTTGAGTTAAATCAATTAGAAACTCAATTATCTCAATCACTTAAAAGAAAGGAAGAGGTTGAAAATATGATAAGTAATGAAATTAACAAGTTGAAACCTCGATTAATGGAGGAACTAGAAAAGGAATCTGTTCGCTTACAATCCTTATCGTCGTTACAAAAGTCATTTCAATCAGCTTGTTCATCCAAAAAGGATGCTATAAAGCAAGAAGAGAATGTGTTATCGCAAATGAAAGAGGTAAGAAGTAGGATTAAGGAAGATGTTGTTGCTATTCAACTAGATGCAGCAATATTGAAAAAGGGAGATTTAATAACCATCGAACAAACCATCAACCGAGATATCGAGAATTGTGTCACAAATATTGCAAACGAGATAGCAGATGCTAATAGCAAGTTAAGTGCGCTTGCTAATGTCATCTCTGCCATGCCATCCGGTTCTGACACCAATGCTAACCGCAAGTATACATGGGATGACGTCTCATCATTACAATCACAGCTTAGTGAATCAATACAAGCAGCTAGTGCGAGAGATGATAAAGTAAGACAATTTATCAAAACATTCGACGATGCCATGAAACGTCGAGGTATTGTACTCGGTGAGCCACTGCCTCAGGAACTAGTTGCTACATTCCAACCTCAACAGGCAGCCACGGTAGATTCAAGGGTATCGGTCAAGTCAGTTATGAATATGAAAAAACCTACTCAAGAGTCCTTACCAACTCCTTCGATACTTCAATTGGCCGAAGTATTGAGTGAGAAAAAAGACGAGGAATTGACCAAGACAGCGACGAGATCACTAACAAAATCGGGTGATGCATTGCTCAAAGTGAGTACTGGGTTACTATCTGCATCTGGTGAGTACTTGAAAACGAAGGAAGCACAAGAGTCCAAGGTAAGTCTAGCAATTGCTGGCGAATCAATATCGAATGTAGCTAAAGGTTTCCAACGAGCATATAATGCCGCGAGTCAAGTGTGGCAGGATACAGTCGTGGTTACTCCAATCAACGACGGGACAGTTGATGAATATTCAAGTCGCATCAGCAAGGGTGTAAGTGCGGTAATAAACAACAAAGAAGTCAAGGAATCACTAGCAAATATAGTCAATGATTCGAAAAAAGCAGTTGTTGAATTTGTAGCAGCTGTTTCATTGACCAGCTCCAGCATCGGCACTATTGCTAACTCCAATCCTGACGTATCGAGCGCGTTCACTGCGCTTCGAGACAACATCAACCTACTGTTATCAATAGGCTTAGTTGGAACGCAACGTGTTTCTGGACAAAAATTTTTACCAGGTTCCATCGACCGAGAAAATAAATAATGTTTTATTAGTAATAATAATAAATAATTACAGATATAAGTATTCTGCGTGTTTAGTCAGACAAAGATGGCGACCAATCGCAGTTAGGCGCGACTTCACCTTCGTCGAATATGTCAAAGTTAGACATATCATCTTTGCCTGATACCGTTGGAACGTAAGGAGGCTTCATCTCTCCTGACTCCAGACTTACCCAGTCAAAGGAAGAGAACCATTTGTGCTTGATGACAGCAGCAGTGCCACCTCGAGTGTTGCCCAAACGTTTAGATTGTTGTGATCTCAATAATTTCTTGACTAAATCAGACAAGTTACGAGTGAAATAAGAAGGCATGGCTGGGTTTCCACCTAATATTTTCTCATAAACTTCCATAGGATCTTCGGCATAAAATGGTGGTGCACCAACAACCATTTCAAAAATAAGAACACCTAAAGCCCAGTAATCCACGGCCAAGTCGTGTCCTTCGTTAAGAATAATTTCAGGGGCCAAGTAATCAGGGGTACCACACAGGGTCCATGTTTTACCACTTAGTAACTGCTTCGCCAAGCCAAAGTCAACCAACTTGCAGTAGCCTTTGTCATCCATCACTAGATTTTCTGGTTTCAAATCACGATAAGCAATTTTTTTGGAGTGTAACGACGAGAATGCGTGAACTACAATACCAGCATAGAATCTAGCTGCTTGTTCAGATAGCTTGCCTTTGTTTCTTAAGTGAGTGAATAACTCACCACCAAGTAATAATTCAAGAACAAAGTACATGTATTTGTTGTCTTGTAAAGCAGTGAATAACTTGGCAATGAATGGATGGTCGACCTTTTTCATGACGCGCATCTCGTTCAGAACGTGTTCTTGTAATCCAGAATCAACAATTGCGCGTTTTGATTGACATTTTAATGCAAAAAATTGATCTCTAGCTGGGTAACGACATAGTTTAACTCTGCCGAATGCGCCGCAACCCAAAGTCGCTTTGATTTCCAAGTCGGATAACGAGATATTTAGTTTGAAATCAGCATTTGTGGAGTTAATATCTGCTGCTTGCACTGCAGTTTCTTCACTTGGCTTGTCTTTAGACATGATATCTTCAATTGTACCCATCATATCAATGAAGTCATCACGAGCTAAAGTTAAACATGTTACTTTGGTTTCAGCGATACAAGAGGCTTGTCTAACATCTTCCTTGAGCAATGCCTTCTCACCGAAGTAACCACCTTGGTGTAATACAGTTAACTTTTGGTCTTTACCATTTTCGTCAGTCTTATAAACAGCTACATCACCATCAGCAATGATATAGAAATGATCACCACTATTACCTTGGCGAATAATGGCTTCTCCAGGTTCGAATGTTTCTCTTTCAAGTGAAACGACCATTTTATCAAGCTCTGCGTCACTCATGACAAGGCCTAATTTTCTTTCCATAATTTCAACGTTACGTAAAAATTCATTGTATTGCTTGTTACGAATATATTTGAAATATGTCAATATACCTCTGTAACAATTACGATCAATTGTCCATAATTTACAATCACTACTAGCTTTAATGGAAGCAGCACGTGGTGTATTATACATCAACGCAAGTTCACCAAATGAGTTTCCTGGGCCTAATTGTGTACCAACCTTTGACTCACCAGCAGCAGTTTTAACGAAAATATCTAGTGCACCTGATTCAACAACATAGAATAAGTCTCCATTTTCACCTTGTTTAATGACAAATGAACCAGCTTCAACATTAAAACTTTCAAATGCATCACAAATAGCATTATGCTCTTGAGAAGAATATGATGAAAACAAAATGTTAGTTGTAACAACTGACAAAAGTAGTGAACGAATATCCTCTGACTTGGAAACGATCTTTGGAACATAAGATGAAGCATTAACGATAACCTTTTCACCTTTATCGTACACGGCTTCTCTCTTTTTAGCAACATTTTTACCATTACTTGCTTTAGCTTTAAGTTCTTCTCTTAATTGAGATTGAAACTCTCTAGCAATCTTACGCAAATTAACAATTTCTAATTTTGCTTGTTCTAAATCCTATAAAATAATAAGAAAGAATGAGATTAAAAAGCATAAATGATGGTTCAATGTAATGCTTCCATACAGTTATATCTGATGCATCAGCTGGTTTATCCGACAACATGGTAGACATGGTGGATCTAGCACGATCGGCAGAAGCTCCAGCACCCATTTTCGATTAATTCGCAGAACAAGCACTACAACCAGTTTTTGGGCGAAGATATCTCCGGAGTTAGGAGTTCATGTTGAAACAGTCCGCAACCCTAACCCTTTCTATTATTTAAAAAATGTATATACAAGTGTAAAGAAGAAGATGCCGTATGTACAGAACCATGTTAACAATGTCTACATCATTCTTTAATTTGAGTTATTGGAAATTAGTGTGCGCTATGTAACAATATGTGATTACTACGGTACCACCCATTATCACAACAAGAAAAGAAAGATATACGAAATGATTAGGAGATATTTATATATTTTATAGGAACAATAGGATAAGCTATGCGATATATATATGTTTAGATCTCTTCCAAGTGTCCGAAGAATATACCCTTGGAAAGAACAGTTTTTGCTTCTTTTCCACCCATATC
>JACCDO011726811.1_pt1 | contig 18758 bp, 17 predicted proteins | sample 7446101 | NCBI WGS metagenome assembly JACCDO01 (sample SAMN15323440, study PRJNA562643) | freshwater metagenome | isolation source: river surface water | place: USA:Blue River Watershed | collected 2017-08-16 | reverse complement strand
CCGGCATCGTGCATGGCCTGAATTTCTGCATCGGTCACCCCGCGCTTGACGGTCGCCACGCCACGCGCCCGACCACCTGAGCTCAGCAAAGCGTCGACCATGGCCCGGTTGTCCGCGCCGTGGCAGGTGGCTTGCACCACCACATTGCGTGCAAAGCCCAAGTGGTCACGCAAGGCAAACAACTGGTGCTTAGAAGCATCGCACGGCGTGTATTTGCGCTCGGGTGCATAAGGAAACTCAGCGCCAGGGCCAAACACGTGGCAATGCGCATCGACCGCACCGGCAGGCACTTTGAACGTGGGTTGCGCAGGGCCGGTGTACCAGTCCATCCAGCCTGCGGTTTTGGTGAAATCACCGGTGGTGGGTTTGCTCAAGTTTTCTCTCCATTCAATCTAATTTCATGCCACTGGCTTTGACGACTTCACGCCAGCGCGGCAACTCGGATGCGATCAATCGGCCGAACACTTCGGGGCTGCCGCCGATCGGCACCGCGCCCTCGCTCAACAAAGACTTGAGCACCTCGGGCTGCTTCAGGCCTTGGTTGGCCGACTCGTTGAGGCGCTTGATGACGGCCGCAGGTGTGCCTGCCGGGGCCAGCACGCCGTACCACTGGTCGGCTTCAAAGCCCGGGTAGCCCGACTCGGCCACGGTAGGCACATCGGGCAAGCTGGGCAGGCGCTGCGTGCTGGACACCGCCAAGGCGCGCAGCCGGCCGCTGCGGATGTGCGGCAACAAAGCGGGTGAGCCGGTCATGGTGGTGTCCACATGGCCCGCGATCAAATCGTTGATGGAGGGTGCAGCGCCGCGATAAGGGATGTGCGAGACAAAAATCTTGGCCCGCATCTTGAGCAACTCAAAGGTGGCATGGGCCGCACTGCCGTTGCCCCCCGACGAATACGTCATGTGGCCAGGGCGCGCCCGGGCCGCGTCCACCAAGTCTTTCAGCGACTTGATGTCCGATTTGGCCGACACCACCAAGACGTTGGGCACACGCGCCACGCCCATCACGGGCTCAAAACTCTTGATCGGGTCGTAGGGCAATTTGGGGTACAGCGCGGGGTTGATGGCCAAGGTGCCAATGTGGCCCATCAACAAAGTCAAGCCATCGGCTTTGGCCTTGGCCACCAGCTCGGCGCCAATGCTGCCCCCTGCCCCGGGTTTGTTGTCGATGATGGCGCCTTGGTCAGCGGTGTTGCCCAAGTAAGGGCCCATGGCGCGCGCCAAGATGTCGGTGCTGCCGCCAGGGGTGAAGGGCACCACCAAACGCGCCGTCGCGTTTTGCGACCACGCCCAACTGGGCAGGCCCGCAGCCATGAGGCCGGCCAAAACGGTTCTGCGGTCGGGGTGGAAATCAAACGGTTGGCTCATGGGGTGCTCCTGCTGAATGGCTTTGTAAAGATGAGGCGTTTGAAAAAGCGTTTGAAAAAACCGTTTGTAAGAAGCGATTCGAAGTGGCCCGTCGGCCCGTCAGTCGATGTACTTCAAACCGGCCGCCGCCAAGGGCTCGCGCATTTTGTACATGTCGAGGCCCAGCACGCCCGAAGCCAGCTTGGCGCGTTTTTCACCTTCGAAGCTTTCGCGTTTTTGCGCGGCTTCTAAGGTTTGTGCGGCGCGCGCAGCGGGCACACACACCACGCCATCGTCGTCGGCCACGATCACATCGCCGGGCGTCACCCACATGCCGGCGCACACCACCGGGATGTTCACCGAGCCCAAGGTCGCCTTGATGGTGCCTTTGCTGGAGATGGCTTTGCTCCAGACGGGAAAGTTCATTTTTTGCAGTTCTTTGACATCGCGCACCCCGGCGTCGATGACCAAGGCGCGCGCGCCGCGGGCCTGAAACGAGGTGGCCAACAGATCGCCAAAATAGCCGTCGGTGCAGTCGGCGGTGACCGCGGCCACCACGATGTCACCGGGCTGGATCTGCTCTGCGGCCACATGCATCATCCAGTGGTCACCGGGCTGCAACAGCACCGTGACGGCCGTGCCCGAGACTTGCACGCCCGAATAAATGGGGCGCATATAGGGCTTGAGCAAGCCGACACGGCCCATGGCCTCGTGCACCGTGGCCGAGCCCAAAGCGGCCAAGCCATCGGCTGCAGCGCGATCTGCGCGGGTGATGTTGCGGTAAACCACGCCTAGTTCGTACATGTTTTTTTCCTTGATGAATACGGGGGGTCGAGATCAGCGGCCTTTGGCTTGGAGTTGGTCGTCCAAGCGCTTGAATACGCGGCGGGCATTGCCCTCGTAGACCCAATAACGGGCCTCGTCGTTCAAGTTGCCCGTGGCTTGCACATAGCGTTTGGTGTCGTCGAAATAGTGGCCGGTTTCGGGGTCGATGCCGCGCACCGCACCAATCATTTCAGAGGCAAACAAAATGTTTTTGACCGGGATCACCTTGGTCAACAAATCAATGCCGGGCTGGTGGTACACGCAGGTGTCAAAGAAGATGTTGTTCAGCAGGTGCTCGCTCAGCAAGGGCTTTTTCAGCTCTTGCGCCAAGCCACGGAAACGGCCCCAGTGGTACGGCACGGCGCCGCCGCCATGCGGAATCAAAAACTTCAGGGTGGGGAAATCTTTGAACAAATCGCTGGTCAGGCACTGCATGAAGGCGGTCGTGTCGGCGTTCAAGTAGTGGGCACCGGTGGTGTGAAAACAGCTATTGCAGCTGGTCGAGACGTGGATCATCGCGGGGATGTCGTACTCCACCATCTTTTCATAAATGGGGTACCACGATTTGTCCGACAAAGGCGGCGAGGTCCAGTGGCCGCCGGAGGGATCGGGGTTCAGGTTGATGCCCACGTTGCCGTACTGCTCGACGCACTTCACCAACTCAGGAATGCTGGTGGCGGGGTCCACGCCGGGCGATTGGGGCAACATGGCGGCCGGCACAAAGTGGTCGGGAAACAACTGCGCCACGCGGTAGCAGAGCTCGTTGCAAATGGCCGCCCAGGTGGACGAAACCTGAAAGTCGCCAATGTGGTGTGCCATGAAACTGGCGCGCGGGCTGAAGATGGTGATGTCCGAGCCGCGCTCTTTCATCTTGGCCAATTGGTTGGTCTCGATGCTTTCGCGCAACTCGTCGTCACTGATCTTCAGCTCTGACACTTTGGGCATCATGGCCGGGTCTTTGATGCCGGCGATTTGCCGGTTGCGCCACTCTTCCAGCGCTTTGGGCGCGGTGGTGTAGTGGCCATGCACATCGATGATCAGGGGTTGGCTTCGGCTCATGGGGGTTCCTAGAGGTGGCAAATGACTGCCAAAGATTGTGCAGCCAGCCCCTGCGCCATCCCAGCCCTTGGGGCCACTACCAGTTAGAACAATTTTGCATAACCCAGCCTTGGATATGACAAAATTACCGCTTCTGAAAGGGTGCCATGGACCTCAAACAGCTGGAATATTTTGTGCGCGTGGCCGAGTTGGGCAGCTTCACCCGAGCGGCGCAGGCCCTGAACGTGGCCCAACCCGCGCTCAGCCGCCAAGTGCGTTTGCTGGAAGTCGAGCTTCGGCAAAACCTGTTGGTACGCAATGGCCGTGGCGCCACCCCCACGCAAGCGGGGCAATTGCTGCTGGAGCACGGCCGGGGCATCTTGCACCAAGTCGAACGCGCACAAGAAGAGTTGGGGCGCGTGCGCAGCGGCTTGTCGGGCCGCGTGGCGTTGGGCATGCCGCCCAGTGTGGCGCGGGTCTTGACCGTGCCCTTGACCCGGGCCTTCCGCCAACGCATGCCCGAGGCGCAACTGTCGATCAGCGAGGGTTTGTCGACCGCCATGCAAGAAAACCTGCAAAACGGGCGCTTGGACATCGCGGTGCTTTACAACCCCAACCCTGCGTCGGGCATCGAGCACACGCCCTTGGTGCGCGAAGAACTGCTGTTGGTGCAACCGCGGCCACCGGGTCTGCAAGAAGACCCGCCACCGCCGCCCATCCCCTTGCGTGAGGTGGCCCTGTTGCCGCTGGTCATTCCGACCCGGCCCAACGCCATCCGCATGCATGTCGAGTCTGAAATGGCGGCCATCGGCTGCCGCCCGCACATCGCGCTGGAGATCGACGGCGTCAGCGCCATCTTGGATTTGGTGGCCGATGGCGCGGGCTGCGCCATCTTGTCGCGCAATGCGGTGATGCGCTCGGTGCGGCCCTCGGCGTTTGCGGTGCGGCCCGTCTCAGAGCCTGCCCTGACCATCGCCTTGACCACCGCAGTCAGCTCTTTGCGGCCCACCACCCTGACCCAACAAGCCACCCTGGCCTTGATCACCGAGGTGGCCAAAGAATGGCTCACGCCATGACATCTACCCGCCCAGTTCGGCTTACAGGGGGTGGTGTTGCAACACCCACAGCAAGCCGCTGAGCGTGAAGAACGAGACCACCGTGGTCACCAACAAAGCGGCGGCACTGGTCGCGCCGTGACCGTGGCGCTGGCTCAAGATGGTGAAGATGCCCAGCATGGGCAAAGCGCCGGTGAGCAAGGCGGCGGTGCGCAGCGCGGGGTCTTGAATGGTGACCCCCCAGCTCAAGACCAAAAACATGACGAGGGGATGCAAAAACAACTTGCCCCCTACGATTTGGCCCACTGTGCCCCGCAGGCCCTCGACTTTCAGCCCCACCAGCGAACCGCCAATCACAAACAGCGACAAAGCCGCGCTGGCCTGTGCAAACAAATCGACTGTGCGACCCACCGGGGCGGGCAATGTCCAACCGGCCAAAGAAAACAAAAAGCCTGCGCCAATGCCCCAGATCATGGGGTTTTGCCCGAGGTTTTTTAAGCTTTGCCACAGCACCTGTTTCCACTGCCCGGGCCGCCCGCCCTCGGCATCGGCCACGGCCAACAGCAAGGGAATCAAGAGCAGGTTTTCCACCACCATATTGAGCGCCAGCGCCACCCCCGCCACGGGGCCCAAAGTCAAGAGCATGATGGGATAGCCCACAAAACCGCTGTTGGGGCACGACATGCCCATGGCCATCATGCTGCTGTAACTCAGGCCGTGGCCTTTGACTTTGCGGGCCCAAAACAGCCCGCCCAACAACACCGCCATCGAGCCCAAGGCATAGGCCAGCAGGTATTGGGCATTCAAAATTTCGCCGATGCTGCGCTGCGACAAGGCGTTGAACAGCAAAGCCGGCAAGGCCAAGTTCAGGGTGAACTTGCCAAACACCCGCATGTCGGCGGGCTCAAACACCCCTCGGCGCGTGGCCAGATAACCCAGCGCAATGGCCAGGTAAATCGGGCCCGTGATGCCCAGAATGGTGAAGATGGCATCCATGCCGATGGGGCTTCAGCCGGTCAGCGGGTGAACAGTTGGGCGACCATCCACAAGCTCAAACTGGGCACCATCAGCAACACCGCGAGACGCAAGATGTCCCACACCAAAAATGGCGCCAAGCCTCTGTAGGTCTCGCTCATGGGCACATCACGCGCCAAGTTGTTGACCACATAAACGTTCAGCCCCACGGGCGGCGCGATCAAACCAAAGCTGACGGTCATCAGCACCAAGATGCCAAACCACAAAGCCTTGAGCTCGTAGCTGAGGCCCCACAAATCGAGCGCCATGACGGCCGGGAAAATAACCGGGATGGTCAGCAGCAGCATGGACAACTCGTCCATCACGCAGCCCAGCAAGATGTACAGCAACAGCACCGCCGTCACGATGCCCAAAGGTGGCACCGGCAGACCGGCGACCCAAGTGGCCACCATCTTGGGCATTTCGGTCAAGGCCAAGGTGGCATTCATCATGTCGGCGCCCAAGAAAATCATGAACACCATGGCGGTGGTTTCTGCGGTGCTGAGCAAGGCCGCTTGCATGCCCGAGAGCTTCAATTCTTTTTTGAACAAGCCCACCAACAAAGTCATGACCGCGCCCACCCCCGCGCCTTCTGTGGGCGAGAACACGCCGCCATAAATGCCGCCAAACACGACGAAAAAGACCGCCACGATGGGCCAGATTCTGAAAATGGCCGAGATTTTTTCAACGCCGCTAGAGGCTGGCGTCAAAGGCGCCATCTCGGGCCGCGAGCGCGCATACAGGCCAATCACCACGATATAGCCCAACATGGCCACCACGCCCGGCACGATGGCCGCGGCAAACAGCTTGGCGATGTTTTGCTCGGTCAAGATGGCGTACACCACCAAGGGCACCGAAGGCGGAATCAAGATGCCCAAGGTGCCGCCCGCCGCCAAAGACGCGGTGGACAGACGGCCTTGGTAACCGTGCCGGCGCATTTCGGGATAAGCCACTTGGGTGATGGTGGCCGAGGTCGCCACCGACGAACCGCAAACCGCGCCAAAGGCCCCGGCAGACAACACCGAGGCCATGGCCAAGCCGCCCCGCACATGGCCCACCACCGCGGCGGCGGCCTTGAACAAATCGCGGCTCAAGCCCCCTTGGGTGGCAAATTGCCCCATCAACAAAAACAAGGGAATGACGCTCAACTCGTACACCGTGAGGCGCGCCACTGCACTGCCCTTGAGAAAATTCAAGGTGTTGGTGCTGTCGGTCATGAGCCAATAACCGACCAAACCGGGGATGAACATCGACGCGGCGATGGGCACGCGAACGGCCATCAACAGCACCATGGCGACAAACATCGCCAAGCCAATTTGGGGAGCCCACTGCATCATGCCGACACCTCTGTCTCGGACACCGTGGAGCCCTGAAAAATTTGTACCAAAGCCACCCAAGCGGCCAATGCCAAACCGGGGGCCAAACAAGCGTAGGCCCACCACATGGGCAGGCCAATGATCATGGTGGTTTCACCGGCCTCGCGCACCGAGGCGGCGCCGACACTCGTGCGCCAGGCCAACAAGACATACAACAACACCAGCATCAAACTGCCAATCGCATCGAGCACTCGGCGCGTGTCGTCGGAAGACTTTTGCGTGAAAAAATCCACAATGATGTTGGCCTTTTGCAATTGGCAATACGGCAGACACATCGAGATCGCAAAGGCGATGCCCATCTGCGTCATCTCGACATCACCCGAGATGGGTGTGGACCACAAGGCCCGCATGATGACGCTGACAAACGTCAAAAAACCCGTTGCCAGCGCCACAAAAGCGCCCACCACACCGAAGACCCGACAGAGCGGCGCCATCAACCAAAAAGAATGCATGTCCAGACCTTACGCAGTTGTCTCTCAGAGCTGGCTGTTGCAGCCCGTGGTGGCACTCACCTGCCCCTCCAGCTGGAGGGGCAGGGTTGCCCTTAGCGGTTGTATTTTTTGATCAGGTCTTTGGCGTCTTGCAGCATTTGCTTGCCGGGCAAACCGCGTTTGTCCATCTCAGCCACCCATTCGTCGTACAAAGGCGCAGAGGCCTGAATCCAACGGTCGGTTTCAGCCGCGCTGATTTTGTTGAAAGTGTTGCCACGGTCTTGTGCGGCTTTGCGGCCGACGGCAGTGGACTCATCCCAATAACGGCCAATGGTGCGCGACATGGTGGCGCCGCTGTGCTTGTCGATGATGCTCTTCAAGTCGGCGGGCAAGCTGTCGTATTTGGCTTGGTTCATGGCCATGACAAAACCGGCGGTGAACATCGATGGGCGGCTGGCCTCGATCTCGGTGTGGAACTTGCTGACCTCGTGCAACTTGAAGGAAGGGATGATTTCCCATGCGGTCAAAAAGCCATCGATGGTGCCTTTGGTCATCGCATCGGCCACTGGCGGAATGGGCATGCCCACTGGCGTGGCGCCCAACTTGGCCAACAACTTGGTGGACTGGCGGCTGGCGGCACGGATCTTCAGACCACGGAAATCGTCCATGGTCTTGATGGCTTTGTTGGAGGTGCTGACAAAGCCTTCGTCGTGCACCCAAGTCGCCAAGATCTTGGAGCCGGTGAACTCTTTGGCACCGTACTTGACCATGTAGTCCCATGCGGCGGCAGAGGCCACTTCGGCGGTGTTGGTCATGAAGGGCAACTCAAACGCTTCCATGATGGGGAAGCGGCCGGGCGTGTAGCCGGGCAGCGTCAACACCACATCGTCCACGCCATCTTTCACCCGGTCGACCAATTGAGCGGGCGTGCCACCACCGGTCATGGCCGGCAAGATTTGGCAACGCATGCGGTTGTTGGATTCTTTGGCGATGGTCTCGCACCATGGCACCACCAAGCGCTGGTGTCCCATGGCCACGGTCGGCCACATGTGGTGCACCTTGAGGGTGACCTCTTGTGCTTGCGCGCTCACTGAGCTGGCCAAGGCCATGGCCATCAGGGCCGCACCGGTTGTCAAACGTTTTTTAAAGTTCATGGATGTCTCCTGGTTGTGATGTGAAGTGAAAGGGAAGGTGAAGGGAAATCAAAGGATATGAGGCTCAAGGGGCGGAAGACAGACCCGCCAACAGCACCTGCGCCACCGCTTGCGGCCGCTCCATGGGCGCCATGTGGCCGGCATCGGGAATGACCGACAACACCGGTTGGGCCAACAAGTCGGCCATGGCTTGGTGCTGCGACACAGGCGACCACGTGTCTTGCGCACCGCACACCAAGTGCACCGGGCCGCGGATGTTTTGCAACGTGGGCGAGGCATCGGGCCGCGCCAACAAGGCGCGAATTTGGCCCGCGAAATGCTGTGGCGTTTTGCGCGCAAACATGGCCACGATGGCCTCCATCAAGGGCGCGTCTTTCAGGCGATCGGGGTGCACCATGCCTTGGGCCCAAGTGCGCGCCATGGCCGCCACACCCTGCTGCTCAGCAATTTCCAACAAGGCGTGTCGTTTGGCGGCTTCTGCCTCGCCCTCAGGGCCTGCGGGCCGGGGCAAATGGCCGGTGTCCATGAGCGTCAAATGGCACACCCGCTGGGGTGCCATGCGCACCATCTCCATCGCGATGCGCCCGCCCATCGAGTGCCCCACCAGCGCCAAGGGGCCCGTGGTGGTGTCCAAAATGTGCTGCGCCATGCCGCTCAAGCTGTCGCACAAGCCGTGGTCGGGCACGGTCGCGCGGGGCGCCCAGTCGCCCAAGTGCGGCAAGACATCCGACCACACGGTGCGGTCGCACATCAGGCCGGGGATCAAGACCAAAGTGGCGCTGTGCATCTCAGAGGTCCAACACCAGGCGCGCGGTTTGGCTGCGCGAACAACAAATCAGCATTTGGTCATTCGCCGCTTGCTCTTCGGGCGTGAGAAACATGTCCCAGTGGTCGGGCACACCCGCCACCACGCGCGTGAGGCAAGTGCCGCAAATGCCTTCAGAGCAAGAAAACGGCACATCGTGGCCCTCGTCTTGCAGCACTTTCAAGATGGACTGCTCGGCTTGGACGCGCAAAATTTTTCCACTTTGCTGCAGTTGCACCTCAAAGCTGCCATCGGCTGCCAGCGCTTGGGTGGTGAGTGGAGAGGTCGGTTCTGGGGCGTTCATGCGGAAGGTGTTTAAGCAGAAAGGGTTGCGGAAGATGCCGCGCTGTTTTCTTGGGCCAACAAGCGGTCGATGATGCGCCGCGATTGCACGCCACCCGAGTCGATGTTGAGCATCAGCAGTTTGCGCTCGGGCCACGCGCTGATGTTTTTTTGTTGCAACTGCAGCATCTCCATGTCTTCGTTGAAGATCGCGCCTTGGCCTTGGCGAATTTTGTCGGTCAGCGCGGCATCGTGCGGCTTGAACTGCCGCGCCATGCCCCAGTGGTACCAGTGCGAGGTTTCGGTTTCGGGGGTGATGAAATCCACCACCACGCTGTAGGCCTTGTGTTCGGGTGCTGCGTCAAAACCGCCCTGCCCCGCCAGCGCCACCCCGACGTCGATCATGATGTGGCTGGGTGGTGTGAAGCGGCAAATCTGCCAGCGGTCCACTTTGGCTTGCGGGTCAAGCCCATTGGCACTCATGGCCATTTGCCAAAACGGCGGGGCTTGGATGCCCGACATGTGGCGCTGCAAGATGACTTGGTCGCCCTCGACCGAGGTGGTGCAAGGTGTCTCGTCAATTTCAGGCTGGCCAATGCTGTTGGCGTGCACATAGGTCTCGTGCGTCAAGTCCATCAGGTTGTCGATCATCAGGCGGTAATCGGCTTGCACGTGGTACAGCCCGCCGCCATAGGCCCAAGCGGGGTTGTCAAAAAATTCGAACACCGGCATCTTCGCCACATCGGCTTGGCTTTGGTCACCGGGCCAGACCCACACAAAACCATAGCGGGTGGTCACAGCAAAACTCTTGATGGCCGGAAAGCCGCGCACGCGCTGGCCGGGCATATGCACCGTTTTGCCTTCGCAGCCCATCTCCAGGCCGTGGTAACCGCAGACCAATTTGCCTTGGCAGACCTTGCCCAAAGACAAGGGCGCGCCGCGGTGCGGACAAAAGTCTTCGACCGCCGCCACTTGGCCTTCCGGGCCTTTGAAGAACACCATTTTTTCGTTGCAAATGGTGCGGCCCAAAGGCTTGTCGCTCAGGGCCTCCAACTCGGCCACCGAACAGGCCACATACCAGGTGTTTTTAATGAACATGCTTCACACTTTGTTTCTAATGAGTTGCACACCGGGCGGGGCCGATTGCTGCGGGTTCAGCAAGGCCAAACCCAGGTTGTGTCGCGCCAAACGAGAGTGTTCTCGCATCAAAAATTCTGCTCTGCCGGCTTCGCGTTGTTCAATGGCTTGCAGCACTTGGCGGTGCTGGTGCTGCGCCACCAAAAACATATCGCGCGCATCGGCGGTGTGGGCCTGCACCCCCACAAAACCTGAAGCCGAGGCAAATGGCAAACTGGATGCGCGCTCAATTTCTCGCTCTAAAACAGGGCTCTCGGCCATCACCGACAACAGTTTGTGAAACTGGCCATTCAGCCGCACATAGACCGAAAACCCCTCGTCGTCCAACGCGCCTTGGCGCAACAGTTGGTCAATTTCGTCCAAGCAATCCGAGGCTTGTTTCATCAGTGCCGGACGCACGCCGCGCTCGGCGGCCAAGCGCGCGGCCAGCCCTTCTAAGGTGCCACGCAGCTCGATCGCATCGGCCACATCGCGCTCTGAAAAAGTACGTACTGCATAACCGCCGCCGGGCAAAGAGGCCAACAAACCTTCTTGCTCCAAACGCATCAGGGCGGCGCGGATGGGGGTGCGCGACATGCCCAGTCGGTCGACCAAACCCAATTCGGCAATGCGGGTGCCCACAGGCAAGTCGCCCGCCAAGATCCATTCGCGCAAGCGTTGTTGCGCTTTCACGGCTTGCGAGCTGCCTTCGTCGCCTGTGTCAGGCTCGGGGATGCGAACAGAAGTGGCCAACATGGGAATTCAATAAAAATGGCATTTAACCACCGCACGGCGCTGTCTTGTATACAGAAAATCCCCTAGTGTCGATGAATTGCTCAAAAAATAAGCAATTTAAGCCTTTCCTGTATTCACCACCCCCTTCAAGCGACACCGCCGGGAGGCGACAATCGCTCAAGACGGAGCCTCCATGAATTTGCAACTGCTGGACTTTGACTGCACCGAAGACGCCGACGGCGTGGTCTGCTGGGACGCCTTGGCGCAGCCCGAGGCCCGGCACAATGCCGCGCTTTTGCAAGAGGTGTCCCAGGTCTTGGTCTGGGCTTTTGGCTTTGACCCCCGGGGGCCCGGCGCACTGGAAGACGGTGCCAGCTGGGACTGGGATTTGCAAGCGCGTTGGCACCGCTCAGGCTCCGACTCGGCCCTGAGCTCCGGCTCGGCCCTGAGCTCCGGCTCCGGCACTGCAACTGCGAAGGCCTCAGGCCACATAACCCACGCACTGCCAGTGCCCGCCCACCTGCGTTTTAACCCCAGCACCGGCCAATTCGACCCCTTTGAAAGTCCGCCCCATCACCGACTGGAATTGAGTTTGAGCTTGAGTGGCACGCCCGCTTTTGCGCACGCCTTTCGAGACCAATGGGGTGCGCCATGACCGAACGGAAAAACGCCACACCCGTCCCCATAGGTGACCCTACAAGCGACCCCACAAGCACCCCAAAACCAGACTGCATGGCCACCCCAACCACCACGACCACCACGACCCCTTCGAAAACCGAGGCCACCGTCATGAGTCCGGTGAGCTTTCGAGAAGCCCTCGCGTTTTGGTTCAAGCTGGGTTGCATCAGCTTTGGCGGGCCTGCCGGACAAATTGCCTTGATGCACCAAGAGTTGGTGGTGCGACGCCGCTGGATTTCTGAGTCGCGTTACCTGCACGCCTTGCACTACTGCATGCTATTGCCCGGCCCCGAGGCACAGCAACTGGCCACCTACATGGGCTGGTTGATGCACGGCACGCGTGGCGGCATTGCGGCCGGGGCCTTGTTTGTGCTGCCCTCTTTGTTGCTGTTTTTGGTCTTGGGCTGGGCCTACACCCAGTGGGGCCAACACCCGTGGACACAAGCGCTGCTGTGGGGCCTGAAGCCCGCGGTCACCGCGCTGGTCTTGCACGCGGCGCACCGCATGGCCAAGCGCACGCTGCATGCGCGCTGGCTGTGGGTGCTGGCCACTTTGTCTTTGCTGGGCATGTTGTGGGGCGTGCCTTTTCCCGTGATCATTGTGGGCGCTGCGGCCGTGGGCTATGGCCTGGCCCAATCAGGCCGCTGGGCCCCAGGCCCGTCGTTTGCCAGTGTCATGCCCTCGGTGGCCACCACCGCCACAACAGACACCGCCACCACCGCCTCAGACACCACAGACGCCAACCCCTCCACTTCCGCCAGCCCCGCAAGCCGAGCTTGGCTGAACGAGCACGACCCTTCCCCCGCGCACACCCAATTTAGCCGGCAGCGCGTGAGCCGCGCTTTGGCCGTGGGGCTGGGCTTGTGGGGGCTCACTTGGGGCCTGCTGGCGGTGGTGATGGGCCTTGGTCACACCCTCACGCAAATGGGGAGTTTTTTCACCCAAGCGGCGTTACTGACTTTTGGCGGCGCTTATGCGGTGTTGCCATTTGTGACCCAAGCGGCAGTGGGTCAATTTGGCTGGCTCAGCGCGGCGCAAATGATGGATGGCTTGGCCTTGGGCGAAACCACGCCCGGGCCGCTCATCATGGTGGTGGCATTTGTCGGCTATTTGGGTGGCCACAGCCAAGACGTGTTTGGCATCCCATGGCTGGGCGGCTTGGTGGCGGCTTGCGTGGCGACTTGGTTCACGTTTTTGCCGTCGTTCATTTTTATTTTGGCGGGCGGCCCGTGGGTCGAACGCACGCGTCAAATGCCCTCGCTCACCGTGCCTTTGCAAGCCATCACCGCCGCCGTGATCGGTGTCATTTTGGCGATGGCGGGTGTGTTTGCCCGGCAGACCTGGTTGCCCGGCGGTTGGCACGCCTTGCCAGACCTCAGCGCCCTGGCCTTGACGCTGTTGGCAACTTGGGCCTTGGTGAAAAAAGACACCCCCGTGCTGCACGTCTTGGGCGCTTGCCTGGCGCTGGGCGTGCTGCGGTTTGCTGTGATGTAAGGAGCCGTCGCAGGGCGCGGTTTTCAGTGGGAAGCATTGAACTGCAGCGCGGCCAGACTGGCGTACAGCCCGCCCTTGGCTTGCAGTTCGGCATGGCTGCCTTGCTCGATCAAACGCCCACGCTCCAGCACCCAAATCACGTCGGCACGTTGCACCGTGGCCAAGCGGTGTGCAATGACCAAGGTGGTGCGCCCGACCATGGCTTTTTCAAGCGCGGCTTGCACCATTTGCTCGCTTTGTGCATCCAGCGCGCTGGTGGCTTCGTCCAACAACAAGAGCGGCGGGTTTTTCAAAATGGCACGTGCGATGGCAATGCGCTGGCGTTGCCCGCCCGACAAACGCACACCCCGGTCGCCCAAGTCGGTGTCAAAGCCTTGCGGCAAGTCACGAATAAAGCCCATCGCGTAGGCCGCCTCTGCGGCTGCTTCCACCTCGGCTGTTGTGGCCTCGGGCTTGCCATAGCGGATGTTTTCCATCACGGTGCCTGAAAAAATCACCGGCTCTTGTGGCACGATGGCCATGCGTTGGCGAAGCGCTTGCAAATCCATCTGATCAATGGGCACGCCGTCCAGCACGATGCGGCCAAACTGCGGGTCGTGAAAGCGCATCAGCAAATCAAACAAAGTGGTTTTGCCCGCCCCACTGGGGCCCACCACCGCCACGGTTTGACCGGCTTGAATGTGACCACTCAGTTGGTCCAAGGCCCACGTGTCGGGGCGCGAGGGGTAATGAAAACGCACCGACTCGAGTTGCAAAGACGAGCCGCCTTGCGGCCAAGGCGCTTGCAGCGGTTGCGCCGCCAAGGTCAGGTTGGACTCGGTGCGCAGCAACTCCATCAGGCGCTCGGTGGCCCCGGCCGCGCGCAACATGTCGCCATACACCTCGCCCAACACCGCGAAGGCACTGGCCAGCAAGATCACATAAAACACCGTCTCACCCAATTGGCCCGCCGTGCTGGTGCCAGCGCGCACGGCCAAGGTGCCCATATATAGGCCCCACAACAAGACCGCACTGGAGGCCAAAATAATGAAGCCCACCAGCACCGCACGCGCGCGAATGCGGCCCAAAGCGGTGCCCAGCGCGCGGGTGGTCGAGTCGATGAAGCGGTGGGTTTCGCGTCCTTCGGCGGTGTAACTTTGCACCACACTGATGGCGTTCAACACTTCTGAGGCGATGGCACTCGAGTCGGCCACCCGGTCTTGGCTGGCGCGAGAAAGTCGGCGCACGCGGCGGCCCAAATACACGCTGGGAAAAATCACCGCCACCAACACCGCCACCACCTGCAACATGAGCAAAGGATTGGTCCAGACCAACATGCCCAAAGCGCCTGCGCCCATGACCAAATTGCGCAAGCCCATCGAAAACGAAGAGCCCACCACGGTTTGCACCAAGGTGGTGTCGTTGGTCAAACGCGAGAGCACTTCGCCCGACTGTGTGCTTTCAAAAAAGGCCGGGCTTTGCTTGAGCACATGGCCATAGACCGCGTTGCGCAAATCGGCGGTGATGCGCTCGCCCAACCAACTCACGGTGTAGTAGCGCCCCGAAGAAAACACCGCCAAAGCGGCAGCCACACCAAAGAGTTGCAAGAAGTGCCCAGACAACTGGCTGGCCGACTCGCCCTGCGTCAGGCCTTGGTCAATCAACTGCCGCAAGACCCAAGGAAATGCCAAGGTGGTGCCCGCCGCCAACAACAAGAACAGTGCGGCGACCACCAAGGCCACACGGTAGGGCTTTAAAAAAGGAACAAGACCCGTGAGGGATTGGGGAGAGGCGGCCATAAACATTCAAAAAGGAAAGCGATACAAAACAAAGGGGATGCCGTGCCAGCATCCCGTGACCATCTTACAACTGTGCCTCTGGCGGCTTTTTTGGCTGCAGTGCCTTCAGCCTCACCCTTTGCCTCCTCTTGGCCATTCAATCGTTTAAAAAAAAGTGTTTCACCGCCACCACCGCTTTTTCTCTTTGGTCGCTGGTGGGGTGATTCAATTCGCGCATGGGCCCGTTCAGCATTTTTTTCATCAGCCCCATCGACAAAGACTCCAACACGCTGTCGATGGAATCGCCTTTTTCAAAGCGTTTGCGGGCCCGCATCAATTCGGTTTGGCGCCAGGTGTCGACCTGAAGGTTCAACTCTTTGATCAAGGGCACATGGCTGCGCTGGTCTAACCACGCCATGAATTTGTTGACGCCTTGGTCGATGATGATTTCGGCCTCGGCCACCGCTTCTTGGCGATAGGCCTGGCCGGTTTGGATGACTTGTTGCAAATCGTCGACGGTGTACAGGTACACCCCCGACAAGTTTTTGACTTCGGGCTCAATGTCTCGGGGCACAGCCAGATCGACCATGAACATGGGTTTGTTTTTTCGCGCGCGCAACGCCCGCTGCACCGCCCCAAGCCCGATCAAGGGCAAGGTGCTGGCGGTACAGCTGATGACCACATCAAATTTTGGCAACTGCGTGGGCAACTCGGCCAATGAAAGGGTCTGCCCGCCATGCAAGGCCGCCAGCAAATCGGCCCGGTCGGCCGAGCGGTTGGCGATGGTGATGGAGCGGGGCGATTTGGCAGCAAAGTGCGCCACGCACAACTCGATCATCTCCCCTGCCCCGACAAACAAGACATGGGCATCTTTGATGTTTTCAAAGATTTGCGACGCCAAGCGAACGCTCGCCGCCGCCATGCTGATGGAGCGGGCCCCACTCTCGGTGGCGGCGCGCACCTCTTTGGCCACCGCAAAAGAGCGTTGGAACAACTGATTCAGGGTGGTGCCCAACACCCCAGAGTCTGCGGCCACGCGCACCGCGTTTTTGAATTGCCCCAGTATTTGCGACTCGCCCAAGACCATCGAGTCCAAGCCACTGGCCACCCGGAAAGCGTGCCGGGCCGAAGCCCCACCCTCCAGCCGATAGATGTGCGATTGCAGGCTCTCGACCTGGGCCTTGCCGGTTTCTGCCAACCAATGCAGGGTCTCGCGCCACTGCACTTGTTCTCCGGCGCAGTAAATTTCGGTGCGGTTGCAGGTGGACAAAATCGCCACCTCTTTGTGTGACTCCAAGCGGCTGCACAGGCCTTGCATCGACAGGCTCAACTGATCGGATGCAAACGCAAACCGCTCGCGCAGCTGGATCGGCGCGGTGCGGTGATTGAGACCGAGGGTCCAAACGGCCATTCAAGCCACCACTCTGAGGGCCGGAGCCGCATGCCACTGCGGCCACGCTTGGGCGATGCGGTGTTGAATGCCCGCAGCCGTCAGCCCGTAGTGCGCCATCAACGCCTGGGGCTCGCCGTGTTCCGTGAAGGCATCTTCAAAGCCCATCACCAGCACTGGCTTTTGCAGCCCCATGTCTTGCAAGGCCTCTAACACCGCGGCGCCTGCGCCTCCCATGCGGACACCGTCTTCGAGGGTGACCAAGCGTTCGTGCTGTTGGGCCACCTCTTGCAGCAAGGGCAGATCGAGTGGCTTGGCCCAGCGCATGTTGACCACGGTGGCGTCACAGCTTTCAGCCAACTTCAGGGCTTCGTAAAGCAACGGGCCAAAGGCCAATATGGCCAAGCCACGGCCCGACCGCACCACCTCGCCACGCCCAAAAGGCAGGGCGTGCAAATCGGTGCCCACCGGCTGACCAACACCTGCGCCTCGGGGGTAGCGCACGGTCACGGGGTGGTCTTGCGCGTAGGCGGTGCTGAGCAATTGGCGGCACTCGGCTTCGTTGGCCGGACACGCCACGCTCATGTGGGGAATGCAACGCGTGAAGGCAATGTCAAACATCCCTGCATGCGTGGGGCCGTCGGGCCCGACCAAGCCCGCACGGTCCAGCGCAAAAACCACGGGCAAGTTTTGCAAGGCCACATCGTGAATCAATTGGTCATAGGCGCGTTGCAAAAAAGTCGAGTAAATGGCCACCACGGGCTTGAGGCCTTCGCAGGCCAAGCCCGCCGCAAACGTCACAGCGTGTTGCTCGGCAATGCCCACGTCGTGGTAGCGCTCAGGAAAACGCTGGCTGAACGCCACCATGCCCGAGCCCTCGCGCATCGCAGGCGTGATGCCGACCAAGCGCTTGTCTTGGGTGGCCATGTCGCACAACCACTGACCGAACACTTGGGTGAACGTCAGCGGGCCGGGTTTGCTGGGTTGCAAGCCCACCGCAGGGTCAAACTTGCTCATGCCGTGGTAGGCCACGGGATCGGCCTCCGCCGGGGCGTAGCCCTGACCTTTGCGGGTCACCACATGCAAAAACTGCGGCCCCTTGGCCTGCGAAATTTTTTGCAAAGCCGCCACCAAACCCAACACGTCATGACCGTCAATCGGTCCGGTGTAGCTGAAGCCCAGTTTTTCAAAAATCGTGCTCGGCTGGATGAAGTGCTGCGCTTGCTGCTCCAACTGTTGCGCCAGCGCAAACAAGGGCGGTGCATTGCGCAAAAGCTGTTGGCTGATTTTTTTCGCCTGGGCATAAAAACGGCCCGACATCAACTCGCCCAAATAGTGGTTCAGCGCCCCCACGGGCGGACTGATCGACATGTCGTTGTCGTTCAGCACCACCAGCAAATCGCAGTCGCTGGTGCCGGCGTTGTTCAGGGCTTCGTACGCCATGCCTGCCGTCAAGGCGCCATCGCCAATGATGGCCACCGATTTTCTGGCGCTGCCCGTCAACTTGGCGGCCACCGCCATGCCCAATGCCGCCGAGATGCTGGTCGAGGAATGGGCGGTGCCAAAGGCGTCGTACTCGCTTTCTTGGCGGTGCGGAAAGCCGCTCAGGCCCCCGCGTTGGCGCAGCGTGTGCATGCGGTCCATGCGGCCCGTCAGCATTTTGTGCACATAGGTTTGGTGGCCTACATCCCAGACCAAGCGGTCTTGTGGGGTGTTGTACACATAGTGCAACGCCAGCGTCAGCTCGACGGTGCCCAAGTTGGAACTGAAGTGACCGCCGGTTTGCGCCACCGACTGAATGAGGCGCTGACGCATTTCCTGGGCCAAACCCGGCAAGCGCTCAAGCGCAAGCGCTCTCAGCTGTGCTGGCGATTGAATCCCTTCGCGCAAGGCGTCCATGTCTGGCCTTCAAGTTGTCTGGTCCGGGCTTGAATCTACAGAGATTTGACAAAATGTCAAGCTAGATTGACACTTTGCAAAATATCAAAAGTTGACAGTCTCTTCGCCACCCCTTCAAAAGCACAAAAAAGTCCCCCCTGTATGACCCTGCAAAACGACACTTTCTTGCGCGCCTGTCTGCGCCAAGCCACCGACCACACCCCCGTCTGGCTCATGCGCCAAGCCGGTCGCTACTTGCCCGAGTACCGCGACACCCGCGCCAAAGCCGGCAGCTTCATGGGCCTGGCCACCAACGTCGACTTCGCCACCGAAGTCACCTTGCAGCCCCTGGATCGCTACCCGCTGGACGCCGCCATCTTGTT
>JACCDO011163784.1_pt1 | contig 18758 bp, 16 predicted proteins | sample 7446101 | NCBI WGS metagenome assembly JACCDO01 (sample SAMN15323440, study PRJNA562643) | freshwater metagenome | isolation source: river surface water | place: USA:Blue River Watershed | collected 2017-08-16 | reverse complement strand
TATTGGTATTGGACCTGGGGCCTTTACTGGAGTGCGTTTAGGAGTCGCCGCAGTTCAAGGTTTAGCCCTTGCAGCTAATATTCCTGTGATCCCAGTGGTAAGCCTGGACGCTATTGCTGCGCAAGTATTCAAGAGTGCTCAATTCAATCGCATAAATCCCCATCAGTTTGTTATTGCAATTGATGCGCGCATGGAGGAGATTTATTGGGCAAAATATCGGTCCAATGGTATGGGTCAATTGCCAAGCCGTACTAGTGATATACAGTTATCAAGCCCTGAAAGTATCGACCTGCATCAGGTTGAATATCTTGCAGGAAGCGCACTAAAAGCTTATCAAAATAGGCTTTTTATGCATCATGAATTGCCTGCTGAGGCTTGTGATAATGAGATAGTAATTTCTGCTTTGGGCGTATTGGATTGCGCAATCCCAATGCTGACTGAGGGTAAGCAAATTCCGGTGAACAATTTAGAGCCTTTATACATACGTAATAAAGTGGCTTTAACGACCATTGAACGCGAAGCAGTTTTTCAACAGGGAAACAACAATGCTGCGGCGTGAGCGCGAAGTCGAGCTGTCGTTTCTTGCAATGCAAACCTCTGATCTAGATGAAGTACTGTCTATTGAAGATGTTTCTCATGTACATCCTTGGACTCGCGGAAATTTTTCCGATTCATTATCTGCAGGACACTGGGCCTATTGCATTCGGCCGCAATTGGATCAATCAGATTGTGAGCCTGGAAGTTATTTAGACCCGGGTGTGCTATGGGCATACTGCATTCTTTATCCAGCGGTCGATGAATTGCATCTACTTAATATCACTGTTGATCCAAAATTGCGTAAACTTGGCATTGGCGCCAGAATTATGTCGGCAATAGAGGGTGTTGCGCTTCAACAAAAAATTTCACGCGTCATATTAGAAGTTAGGCCATCGAATAACTCAGCCCTAAGTCTTTATACAAAATTAGGTTACGAGCAAATTGGCTTGCGTAAAAATTACTATCCAGCAAGTGAAATCATAGGTAATCGAGAAGATGCTATCGTGATGGCTAAATCGATTAAGCTAGAGTTATGAGTACACATACAAACTTCCTGCAGGAAATGGGTGTTACAGAGTGGATTTCACGTGATTCGCCCCTACCTTCTGCGACTCAATCGGACATTATGGTGAAGCCAGCTTCTGCTACGTCTCGTCCGCTTGCAGATAGTGTAGTTAAAGAGAGTCCAAAGGCCCATTGGATTTTCTTTGGGAGTGAGCCAAAAGGTGAAGCACAATTGTTATTTCAAAATATTATTCGTGTCCTTGGTTTAAGCCGAGATGAATGGCTTTGGAAAAGCCCTCAGGATAAGCTCGCCAATATATCGTTACCTGTAACAGGTGTGCCTGTTGTGGCTCTTGCTTTTGGTGGTCCTGCCGCTCATATCATCACAGGAGAGCGCGATCCTTTGCCCCAATTGCGCGAAACCATTTTGGCATTTTGTGCGGGTGGTGAAGAAGATATTCCGGTGGTAGCTACATTCGATTTAACACAATTGGTTAGCAAACCGAAAGACAAGGCTTTGCTTTGGCAAGACCTTTTGCTAGCAAAATCTGTACTCCAAAACACTTAGAAGCTATCGTAGCTATTAGTGCTTGTGCTCGCCGATAAGGTGCATGGAGTCATATTCGGCCTGGTTGCGTTGGTGACGCTTAATCACTAACCACATAATGATGCTGACTGCTAAACCAAAACCAATGATCACGTATTGAACAGAAAAATCTAGCCAAATTAATAGTGAATAGATGGCCAGCATAGCCAAAACAGATATATTTTCATTAAAGTTTTGAACGGCAATTGAGTGTCCTGCTGACATTAGGACATGACCTCGATGCTGCAAAAGCGCATTCATTGGAACGACAAAATAGCCCGCCAACCAGCCAACTAGAATAAGCAATCCATAGGCAGGCAATAAATTTAAGGTAATTTGCATTTTGCCAATAGAGGCTATAGGGGTATTGGGCAATAGATCGGAGTTATAGAGCGCCATTAAACAAACGATAAGGCCCATTGCAACGCCGTATGGCAATACACTCAACGATTTTCGGAGCGGAATGCGCCATGCAGCCCAAACAGCTCCTCCAGCAACGCCAAATGCTGAAATTGCTTGCAATATGGCGCCTTGCGATAGATTCATGTTTAGGGCAACTTGTGCCCACTTAATCACAATGAATTGCAAGGTCGCACCGGCACCCCAAAATAAAGTGGTTACCGCTAAGGAAATTTGACCCAAGCGATCATCCCAGAGGGTTTTGAAGCAAACCGCAAAATCTTTAATCAGCTCAATTGGATTGGTTTTTTGCGAAACATAACGTGCACCAGTATCGGGAATCTTGAGATTAATTAAAGCTGCAATGACATAAATCATCATGATGATCATGATGGCCGATTCCGCTGGTGTATCTATACCGGTATCCATGCTGGGAATATCTAGTGCCAGTAGGCTTTGAGAAACGGTAGTGCTAATTAAGACACCTCCTAGTACAGTGCCTAAAATGATGGACCCAACAGTGAGACCTTCAATCCAGCCATTGGCTGCAACCAGTTTTTCAGGTGGTAGTAATTCAGTCAAGATGCCGTACTTTGCTGGTGAGTAAGCTGCTGCACCAAGTCCAACAATGGCATATGACATGAGTGGATGACCACCAAGCAGCATTGCAACGCAACCAACAAACTTGATCGTATTGGTAATGAACATCACGTTTCCTTTTGGACGTGAATCAGCAAAGGCGCCTACAAATGCCGCTAGTAGCACATAAGACAACACAAAGAACAATTTGAGCAACGGCGTCATCCAGGCCGGAGCATTTAGCTGGACCAATAGGGCTATTGCCGCAATGAGGAGTGCGTTATCAGCTAGCGACGAAAAAAATTGCGCCGCCATAATGATGTAAAAACTACGGTTCATTCGTACAATCTAGTCATTTATATTATTAAAGCATGAAAGGAGGGGTGAAAATGGGTGTGTCAGCTAATAGCTTGATTAATAGGCCAATTTTGGCCTCTATCCATACACAGGCTTTTCAGCATAACTTAAATCGAGTCCGAGAGCTCGCTCCGGAGTCCAAGATTTGGTCAGTAATAAAAGCACGCTCTTATGGGCATTCGTTTGCTGCTGCCCTTCAGGGTTTATCCGCCACCGATGGTTTTGCCCTCCTAGATATCCAGGACGCAGCTTGGTTGCGTGAGCAGGGTTGGCAAGGTCGAATCCTACTTCTGGAAGGCTTATTTCATGAGAATGAATTGGATCTTGCTCAAGAATTGCATTGTGATTTGGTTGTGCATTGCAATGCCCAAATCGATTGGTTAGAGCGTTATGCAGATAAAGTCCACAAGCCAATCAGTGTTTTTCTAAAAATGAATACCGGTATGAATCGGTTGGGAATAAAGCCGGAGGAATATCGTTCCGCCTATCATCGACTCCACGCCGCTGGTTATCGCATGCACCACATGACCCATTTTGCCAATGCAGATCAAATTAATCGTCTACCCACGGTGGGAAGTCAGATAGAGTTATTTAATCAGACAATAGAAGGGCTTGATGGACCAACTTCTCTTGCTAATTCAGCAGCAGTTTTATGGCACCGAAATGCACTTGGCGACTGGGTAAGGCCTGGAATCATGCTCTACGGGGCGTCTCCAACGGGAATCTATGATGACATTGCACATGCTGATCTAAGGGCTGTGATGCAACTGCAGAGTGAAATTATCGATATTCAAGAGTTGCGCGCAGGAGATCGAATTGGCTATGGTGGACGCTTTGAGGCGCCAGAATCAATGCGGATCGGTATTGTGGCTTGCGGTTATGCTGACGGATATCCTCGCCATGCTAAAGATGGGACTCCTGTATGGGTGGGGGATGGTAGTGCTGGCGGTGTAATTTGTCCAATAGTGGGTCGAGTGTCAATGGATATGTTGTCTATCGATTTGCGTAATGCGCCCTTTGCAAGGATTGGTAGTGTTGTTGAGTTATGGGGTGACCAGGTGCCTGTAGATCAAGTTGCGCAAATGAGTGACACGATTGGTTATGAATTGCTGTGCGCCGTAGCGCCACGCGTGCCAGTCAAAATCATTTAATTCAAAAAAAATCCTCGGCAAGCGAGGATTTTTAACTTACATTAATCTCAGTTTGGATATATCTACTTATTCCAGATTTGCCACCATCTACGTTCTTTTTGAACGCGTTGACCAGTTTCAAAAACCTGACTATCTGGGAAGTTCAGTTTAAAAACTCGAATAGTGTCTTCACTGAGCTGCGTCATGCCTAACTTTTCATATGACTTTGCCAGAATATAGAGTGCTTCTTCTACTGCTGGAGCGCGATCATAATCACGAATGACCAATTGTGCACGGTTTGCTGAGGCGAGATAAGCGCCGCGCTGATAGTAAAAGCGGGCTACGATCACATCAGCTTCAGCTAGTGAATTAACGATGTAACGCATGCGATCCAAAGAGTCAGGGGCGTACTTGCTATTTGGGAAGCGCTCCACAACCGTCTTGAAAGATTCAAACGCCTCTTTCGCGGCTTTAGGGTCTCTTTCGCTGAGATCTTGACCGGTAAATTTTCCAAGCCAACCTAAATCATCATTAAAGGTAATGAGCCCCTTCAAGTAGTAAGCGTAATCAAGCGTGGGGCTGCCCTGATGTAATTTAATAAAGCGATCAATAGCAACTAATGCTTGAGTGGTTTCCTGAGCCTTCCAATAGCAATAGGCCGCATTAATTTGGGCCTGTTGAGAATAGGGGCCAAATGGAAAACGTGCTTCTAACTTTTCAAAGTATTTGCCGCATTTAGCAAAGTCACCATCGTTTAATTTATCTGTTGCTTCTGAATAGAGCCTGGATTCTGACCAAATGTCTGAATCATCCTTTTGCCCGTCACCACCTGCGCAACCACTGAGGATGAATAGTGAGCAAATAATAATGATTCCAATAGAAAAAATCCGATTGGATCTGTAGGGATATGAATTTTGAGCAAAATGTGACCCGGCTAGCCTTAAACTGGCGTCTGATACTACTTTGGACATAACTGAAAGGCCTTTTAAGCGTGGCATTGCCGCAAACTCCGGATTCGAATCCCATTGATTATATCGATGAAGAGGATTTCATTTCTCTAGAAATTCCTATGGAACTGGCGGGTGAGCGCCTCGATAAGGTGTTAGCGGGGTGTTTGCCTGATTTTTCTCGTAACCGGCTCAAGGCTTGGGTTGAAGCAGGCGCTGTTATGGTCGATGGCAAGGTTACCAAGGCACGCTATTTGCTTCGTGGTGGCGAAAGCGTCAAAGTCTTTCCTCAAGAGATGCCCGAGCAGTTTGCCTTTACTCCTGAGAACATGTTGTTGAATATCGTTTACGAGGATAATTCCATCATTGTGATTAATAAGCCACCAGGCTTGGTTGTTCATCCTGCTGCGGGTAATTGGTCTGGGACCCTCTTAAACGGTCTTCTGTACCACTATCCAGAGCTGAAATCTTTGCCACGAGCTGGAATTGTTCACCGTTTGGACAAGGATACGTCGGGTCTGATGGTCGTAGCGCGTACCGCGCAAGCCCAAACTGCTCTAGTACGCCAACTTCAAGAGAGGACGGTAGGGCGACGTTACCTGGCGTGGGTTTGGGGTGATGCGCCAAGTCAAGGGAAGGTTTTGGCCAATATTGGACGTGATCAACGTGATCGCTTGAAAATGGCTGCTGGTAGTTCTCAAGGCAAGCCAGCAGCTACACAATTCCGTCGCTTGGCAAAAGGTGTTTTTAATTCTTCCCCTTTGGCGCTTTTGGAGTGCCGTCTGGAAACGGGTCGCACTCACCAGATTCGGGTGCACTTAGAGTCATTGGGGCTTCCATTGCTGGGGGATCCTGTTTATCGCAAAAAAACGCCTGGAGCAGCAAAGTCACTGTCCTTTAGCCGTCAAGCACTGCATGCTTTTGCGCTCAGTCTGAGGCATCCCGTTTCACAGCAATTAGTAGGTTGGTTCCAACGCCCACCCCAAGACATTATTGAATTACTACCTCAGGTAGGCATGACTGAAGCTGACTTACCTGATGAAGCTGTTGTCATGGAATCCATTCACCAAGAGCGCGTTAATGACACAACAAAATCCTGAGGCTGCCATATTATTTATTCGGCCGCATTGGGGCGCCCCTTCTGTCATTCAGTCCTTAGTCACAACAAGAAAGGGTGGTGTGAGTGTTGCGCCATACTATTCCCTTAATTTAGGTGATCACGTTGGAGATTTGTCCAGCAATGTTGCCGTCAATAGAAAGCGACTGCGAGAGCATTTGCCAGCTGATCCCATTTGGTTGACACAGGTGCATGGAACGACCGTCAGCACGCCATCACATCGAGTAAGTGAAGCTGATGCTATCGTGAGTAACATTCCTGGGGAAGTGCTAGCCATCATGACGGCAGATTGTCTTCCGGTGCTTTTTTCAACTCAATCAGGCAGTGTAATTGGTGCGGCTCATGCCGGCTGGCGGGGGCTATGTCATGGGGTTTTAGAAAAAACGGTGCAATCAATGTACGCACTATCCAAGAAGCCTAATGATCCTATTTTGGCGTGGCTAGGGCCGGCTATTGGTCCTACGGCATTTGAGGTGGGTCGTGATGTATTGCAAGCTTTTGAAGCAACCAAGCTTTTTTGTCCTTCCAATGCGTTTATTCCAATTGCTGAAAAGCCTGGTAAATATTTAGCCAATCTCTACTTATTGGCGCGATCCAGGCTTCAGGCAATTGGCGTAGATCAGATCTCTGGCGGTGATCTTTGCACAGTCAATCAATCACATCAATTTTTTTCATATCGACGCGATGGGGTTACTGGACGCTTTGCTAGCTTGATTTGGATTACAACATAACGAATCACGCAGCTGATTTTGCTCAATCCATGAAGTGTGAGGGTTAGTACTAGATTCACCCCTCAGCTAGGGTTATTGCGTATAACTCTATAGGTCTTATGGATGGAGAATGTTCATTCACCATTGAAGAGACAATTATGTTTGCAGGTATGAATCCGAGTGCTACGCCATCTTTGGCTCCGCACCATATGGCATTAATTCCCCAAGAGCGCCTTGCAGAAATACAGAAGGAATATTTCACAGAGCTAGCGCATATTGCAACAAATCCTGAGGCGATTGAGGTTAAAGATCGACGTTTCGCAGGTAAAGCATGGCATTCCTCTTGGAGTAAGGTAATTGCTGCTACCTATCTACTAAATTCTAAGCATCTGATGTCTTTGGCTCAGGCGGTTGAAACCGATGAAAAAACGCGCCAAAAGATTCTATTTGCCACAGAACAGATGATTGATGCCCTGTCACCATCTAATTTCATGGCAACAAACCCCGAGGTGATTGAAAACATCATCAGCACACAAGGTCAATCCATTCAAAAAGGCATCGTTAACTTGCTTGGTGATATGAAAAAAGGCAAAGTTTCGATTACCGATGAAAGTGCATTTGAGGTTGGAAAAAATATTGCGACGACAGAGGGGCATGTCGTTTTTCGTAATGAATTATTTGAACTTATTCAATACACGCCATTAACAGAGACGGTATTCACTCGCCCATATTTAATGGTGCCTCCATGTATCAATAAGTATTACATCCTTGATTTACAGCCAGAAAATTCAGTGGTCCGCCATATGGTTTCCCAAGGGCACACCGTGTTCTTAGTCTCATGGAAAAATCCAGATGCTTCCATGGCAAAAGTGAGTTGGGATGATTATGTAGGTAAGGGTGTAATTAAAGCTATTGAGGTAGTGCAAGACATTAGTGAGTCAAAACAAATCAATATTTTGGGTTTCTGTGTTGGTGGAACATTGACAACTTCAGCACTGGCTGTGTTGGCTGCGCGTGAAGAACATCCTGCAGCAAGTCTGACTTTGTTTACTACTTTGCTAGATTTCACTAATACAGGCATCTTGGATGTATTTATTGATGAAGCAATGGTGGAGTTACGTGAAAATACCATTGGCGGCAAAACAGGCACGTATGGAATGATGTCTGGCTTGGATTTGGGTAATACCTTCTCCTTTTTGCGGCCGAACGATTTAGTTTGGAACTACGTTGTAGATAATTATCTCAAAGGTAATTCACCGCCACCTTTTGATTTGCTATATTGGAACGGCGATTCTACAAATCTACCTGGCAATATGTATTGCTGGTATCTGCGTCATACCTATCTCCAAAATGATCTAGTGAAACCTGGCAAGGTTACGATATGTGGTGAAAAGATAGATCTAGGCAAGATTAAATGTCCAGCATATTTATATGCCTCCCAGGAGGATCATATTGTTCCCTGGCAATCTGCGTACGAATCAACCCACATTCTCAAGGGTAAGAACCGTTTTGTGCTTGGTGCGTCTGGCCATATCGCTGGAGTGATAAACCCACCAGCCAAGAACAAGCGCTATTACTTTGAAAATAACAAGATTGCGCCAACTGCGGGAGAGTGGTTGGCAGAAGCAAAACAAATTCCTGGAAGTTGGTGGCCAAACTACACTAAATGGCTAGAACAATTTGGCGGAGAGCTAAAACCAGCCCCATCCACCTTTGGTAATACAAAGTATAAAAAGATGGAAGCGGCACCAGGAGTTTATGTAAAAGAGAAAGCAGCCTGATTCAAAAAATAAACAAATACATTCATAACGAAGGTTTTTTACAAGGGGAAAGTAATGTCTCAAAAAGTTGCATACGTAACAGGTGGTATGGGTGGTATCGGAACCGCTATTTGTCAGCGCTTGGCTAAAGATGGATTCAAGGTTATTGCGGGTTGCGGTCCAAATTCACCGCGTAAAGATCGTTGGCTTGCAGAGCAAAAAGCTCTGGGTTATGACTTCATTGCTTCCGAAGGTAATGTTTCTGACTGGGATAGTACCGTTGCTGCCTTTGACAAGGTAAAGGCCGAAGTTGGACGTGTTGATGTTTTGGTCAACAATGCCGGCATTACCCGTGATAGCGTGTTCCGCAAAATGACCCCTGATGCTTGGAAGGCCGTTATTGATACCAACTTGAACTCATTATTTAATGTGACCAAGCAAGTTATTGACGGAATGGTTGACAACAACTGGGGCCGTATCATTAATATTTCATCAGTGAATGGTCAAAAAGGCCAATTTGGTCAATGTAACTATTCCACTGCAAAAGCAGGTTTGCATGGCTTCACTATGGCATTGGCGCAAGAAGTTGCGACAAAAGGCGTTACTGTGAATACCGTTTCTCCTGGCTACATTGGAACAGATATGGTTAAAGCCATTCGCGAAGACGTATTGGAGAAAATTGTGGCGGGTATCCCCGTAAAACGCTTGGGCACTCCAGAGGAGATTGCATCTATCTGCTGTTGGATTGCTTCTGATGATGGTGGCTATGCCACTGGTGCAGACTTCTCGCTAAATGGCGGTATCCATACGGGCTAATTTGGTCTTAATTGGAGTTTTGTTGGGGCGCAACACAGCTAATTTTCCTTTTGCGGTAACTAGGGATAAACTATGCTGATGTTGCGTTGCAGTATTTAGTAAGGAAAAAAATGGCTACCCGTGCAAAAAAAGCTGGTGAAGACCGGCTCATCAAGAAGTACCCAAATCGTCGTCTCTATGACACTCAGAGTAGTACCTACGTTACATTGACTGATATCAAGGGTTTGGTCATGGGTAATGAGAGCTTTAAGGTTTTGGATGCCAAGACTGATGAAGACCTCACACGTAATATTCTTTTGCAAATCATTCTGGAAGAAGAGGCGGGCGGTGCGCCTGTGTTTTCAACCCAGATGTTGTCGCAAATTATTCGCTTCTACGGTAACTCCATGCAGGGATTGATGGGAAATTATCTTGAAAAGACCATGCAGTCTTTTGTTGATATTCACAATAAATTGGGTGATCAAACCAAAGGGCTGGGTGCTGGTAGCACTCCAGAGGCTTGGTCGCAGATGCTTAATCTTCAAAATCCCCTGATGCAAAATCTCATGGGAAGCTACATGGAGCAAAGCAAGGATCTGTTTGTCAAAATGCAGGAACAAATGCAGAGTTCGCAAAACATGTTTGGTAACTTTCCGTTTACCCCACAGCAAAACAAAACAGAAAAAGAATAGTTGTGGCTGGAAAAATTGGTTTTGTATCCTTGGGGTGCCCCAAGGCATTGGTTGATTCTGAACTCATTCTCACGCAACTCAGTGCCGAAGGCTATGAAACAGCCAAAGACTATTCTGGCGCAGATCTTGTTGTAGTCAACACCTGTGGGTTTATCGATTCTGCTGTAGAGGAAAGTCTATCCGCTATAGGGGAGGCCCTAGCGGAAAATGGCAAAGTTATTGTGACAGGTTGCTTGGGGGCGAGGAAGAATGCAGATGGCAGTGATCTTATACAAAGCATTCATCCAAAGGTACTTGCCGTTACAGGGCCGCACGCTACCGATGAGGTGATGCAGGCAATCCATACGCATTTGCCTAAGCCACATGACCCATTTACGGATTTAGTTCCACTCGCCGGTCTAAAGCTAACACCGAAACACTACGCCTATCTCAAAATCTCTGAAGGCTGCAATCATCGTTGTACTTTTTGCATTATCCCCAACCTGCGGGGTGATCTAGTCTCCCGTCCAATCGGCGAAGTATTGCTGGAAGCAAAACGTCTTTTTGAGTCTGGCGTTAAGGAGTTATTGGTTGTGTCGCAGGATACTAGTGCCTATGGAGTAGATATTCAATATCGAACTGGATTTTGGGATGGGAAGCCAATCAAAACCAGAATGTTTGATCTGGTCAATGCACTAAATCAGATTGCTCGTGAGCATCAAGCTTGGGTGCGTCTACATTATGTTTACCCATATCCTCATGTAGATGACATTCTTCCTCTCATGGCAGAGTTCTCTGAGCATGGATATGGTGTATTGCCTTATTTGGATATTCCGCTACAACATGCACACCCAGATGTTCTCAAGCGCATGAAGCGCCCAGCCAGTGGGGAAAAAAATATAGAGCGTATTTTGGCTTGGCGCAATACATGTCCAGAGCTAGTCATTCGCAGTACATTTATTGCAGGATTTCCGGGTGAGACAGAAGACGAGTTTCAGTATTTGCTCAATTTCATGGATGAAGCGCAAATTGATCGAGCAGGTTGTTTTGCCTACTCTCCGGTAGAGGGGGCTACAGCCAACCAATTGGATAATCCTATTCCCGCTGAGGTTCGAGAGGCCCGACGCGCTAAATTTATGGCTAAAGCAGAGGAGATTTCCATAAAGCGCTTGGCAAAAAAGGTTGGTAAGCGCATTCAGGTCATTATTGACCGCGTTGATGAATCTGGTGGAATTGGCCGCTCAAGCGGCGACGCGCCTGAAATTGATGGCTTAGTGCGGATTTTGCCTCCCAGCAAGCCCTCTAAGCGCTACCGTGCCGGTGAAATCATCCGGGTCACGGTGATTGATGCCCAAGGGCATGACCTAATAGCCGAGACTTGACGATTGTTATAAAACTGTTGTTTGTATATTTAAGTATGTACCAATTTAGCCTAATTTTTAGGCATAGCTAAGGGGATTGATATGAGTCGTGAAGTCGTTGTCTTAAGTGCTGTACGTTCCGCAATCGGTAGCTTCAATGGTTCGCTTTCGAGCTTTGAGCCTTCAGAGCTAGGTGGAATTGTTATGAAGGAAGCGGTTGCGCGCTCAGGTGTAGATCCTGCATTAATTAATTATGTATCTGTTGGTAATACTATTCCAACAGATAGTCGTTATGCATACGTTGCTCGTGTTGCATCCATTCAAGCTGGCCTGCCTATGGAATCTGTAGCGATGGCTCTGAATCGTTTATGCAGCTCAGGATTGCAAGCGATTGTTACAACCGCTCAACAAATCATGTTAGGCGACTGTGATTACGGTATTGGTGGTGGCGTAGAAGTTATGTCACGTGGTATGTATGGTTCCCCTGCAATGCGCAGCGGTGCTCGCATGGGCGATACCAAAATGCTTGATTTGATGGTGGCTGTATTAACTGATCCATTTGGCGTTGGTCATATGGGTGTTACTGCAGAGAACTTAGTGGAAAAATGGAAGCTAACACGTGAAGAGCAAGATGCTTTGGCGGTCGAGTCACATCGCCGCGCAGCTAATGCCATTAAAGAGGGCCGTTTCAAATCCCAGATCGTGCCAATCACGATTAAAACGCGTAAGGGTGATATCGTCTTTGATACCGACGAGCATGTTAAGCCAGATACCACAATGGAAACATTGGCCAAGATGAAGGCGGTATTTAAAAAAGAAGGTGGTTCTGTAACAGCAGGTAACGCATCTGGTATTAATGATGGCGCTGCATTCTTTGTATTAGCAGAAGCAGAAACTGCTAAAAAAGCAGGTCACAAACCTATTGCTCGCTTAGTGTCTTATGCTGTAGCTGGTGTGCCAAATCATATTATGGGAGAGGGCCCCATTCCCGCTACGAAAATTGCTCTTGAGCGTGCCGGTCTCAAGTTAGATCAAATCGATGTGATTGAATCTAATGAAGCGTTTGCTGCTCAAGCATTAGCAGTAACGAAGGGTCTTGGATTAGATCCTGCTAAAACAAACGTAAATGGTGGCGCAATTGCTTTGGGCCATCCAATCGGTTGCTCGGGGGCTGCAATTGCTACTAAAGCTATTCATGAACTCCAGCGCGTTCAGGGTAAATATGCTTTAGTAACGATGTGTATTGGTGGCGGTCAAGGTATTGCAACGATTTTCGAGCGCCTATAAACAAATAAACAGACTACTGCTACCTCTTGAGCGATCTACTTAAGAGATCAGCAGTAAAGCAGCATCTAAGCCGACATGGTCAAAAGCCGCGTCGGCTTTTTCTTTGACGACGGGCTTAGCTTTGTAGGCAATGCTAATGCCGGAGCCATTCATCATGATCAGGTCATTTGCACCATCACCCATAGTGATGGAATGCGCTTTTGAGCAGCCCAAAGCCTGGCAGGCTTGATCAAGATGTATTGCCTTCGCAACTCCATCAACAATGTCGCCCAAAACTTTGCCGGTAAGTTTGCCGTCAATAATCTCAAGGGTATTGGCTTGCGCTTGCTTAAAGCCCAGTTGTTGTCGTAACTTCTCAGTAAAAAAAGTAAAGCCGCCTGAAACAAGAAGGGTATAAAGGCCGCGCTGATGAGCACCCGCCAAAAGCTCTGCTGCGCCAGGGTTAGGGCGCAATCTCTCCCGAAAGACTGCTTCGAGGGCGCCTTCATCAATGCCCTCAAGAAGGGCAACGCGTCGTTGTAGACTTTCTTTAAAGTCTTTTATTTCACCTCGCATAGTCGCTTCTGTAATTTCTGCAACAGCAGATTTCTTGCCCGTAAAATCAGCAATCTCATCGATGCACTCAATATTAATGAGGGTAGAGTCCATATCCATCGCTAAAACACGTATATCGCTCGGAATTACATCGGGTTTTAGAAAGCAAAGATCGGCTTGATGATCCTTAGCTATAGACCGCAAATTTTCTCGTTGTGCAATTTCAAGTGGCTGATAGATTAACCAGCGTTCCTGATGGTATGTGCCATTAGAGCTTGATCCACCAGTGCTATGCAACGTCACGCCAAATTGAGCAGCGCAATCCTTTAATGCAAAAGGCAGCTTAGCGGCGATAGGATGTCGTGATAGGGCAACCAGGGTAGAGTGCAATGGTGATGGAGATTGCGTAGGCATGTATAAATAATAGTGTATATGTGGACGAATAAAAATTAGCTAGCCTTCATGGTGCTGAGAACGGCTGAATCATTTAATCGCCGCAAAACTTGACGAATCGCATCCAAGCGCTGTTCTAGCTTATCAAACTCGTGATCCTTTTGGGGTAATACCTTTAATTTATCCTGACCATTGAGTTGAATATGTTTGCTCGTTTGAATCAGCTGAATAATGCGCAGTGGATCAATTGGAGGGTTTGGAATAAATTGAATTTGAATAGATGCTGGGCTGGCATCAATTTTTTTAATGCCAAAACCAGTCATTTCCAAACGTAGACGATGGGTTTCATAAAAAGATTTCGCTTGATCCGGAAGATCTCCAAATCGATCTACTAACTCTTCACGTAAACCCATTAATTCTGAAAAATCATTACAGCTAGCAAAACGTTTGTAGAGCGATAGTCGTTCATGTACATCTGGGCAATAATCGTTAGGTAAAAGAGCGGGGATGCCAAGGTTGACATCCGTGGTGGCCTGAAGCGGCGCAAGAAGATCTGGCTCTTTACCGCTGCGGAGTGCTTTTACAGCGCGATTGAGCATTTCGGTATATAGCTGGAATCCGATTTCGTGTATTTCTCCTGACTGTTTATCACCTAAAACCTCACCAGCACCACGAATCTCTAGATCATGCATCGCTAGATAGAATCCAGAACCGAGTTCCTCCATAGCTTGAATTGCATTTAAGCGTAATTGCGCTTGTTTGCTGAGCGCTTCAGGATCAGGAACTAATAGATATGCATAGGCTTGGTGGTGTGAGCGTCCTACGCGACCACGTAATTGGTGCAACTGAGCTAAACCAAATTTATCTGCTCGGTGCATGATGATGGTATTTGCTGTGGGAACGTCAATTCCTGTTTCGATAATCGTAGTACACAGCAGGATGTTGGTTCGTTGGGTCACAAATTCACGCATCACTGACTCCAACTCACGCTCATGCATTTGTCCGTGAGCTACGCTTATCCGTGCCTCCGGGATGAGTTCTTGCAATGCATGTTTTCGGTTTTCAATAGTCTCGACTTCGTTGTGCAGGAAGTACACTTGACCGCCACGCTTGATTTCTCGAAGAATCGCTTCTCGTATAACGCTTTCGCCTTCTCGCCTCACAAACGTTTTAATGGCAAGACGTTTTTGTGGGGCGGTTGCGATAATTGAGAACTCCCGCAAACCTTCCATTGCCATACCCAGCGTTCTGGGAATAGGCGTAGCTGTCAACGTCAAGATATCTACTTCAGCACGCAAGGCTTTTAGCGCATCTTTTTGGCGAACCCCAAAGCGATGTTCTTCATCCACAATTACTAATCCGAGATTGGCAAACTGAGTTTCCTTGGATAGTAGTTTGTGAGTGCCAATAATAATGTCAGCTTCACCCTTAGCGATAGCCTCCAGAGCGGCATTGATTTCCTTGGTTGTTTTAAAGCGTGAGAGTTCAACAATACGCACTGGCCAATCAGCAAAACGATCTTTCCAAGTTGCAACATGCTGCTCAGCTAGCAGAGTAGTAGGCGCAAGAATGGCTACTTGCTTGCCACCCATCACAGCCACAAAGCTTGCACGTAAAGCAACCTCAGTCTTTCCAAAACCAACATCTCCGCATACCAAACGATCCATTGGTGTACCGCTAGTCATATCTCTAATTACGGCAGCGATCGCATTAGCTTGATCTGGTGTTTCTTCGAATCCAAAACTTTCAGCAAATGCGGCATAGTCATGCGCAGAAAATTCAAATGCATGACCCTTGCGAATGGCTCGTGCAGCATATAGGCCTAATAGTTCGGCAGCTGTGTCACGAATCTGTTGGGCAGCTTTACGTTTTGCTTTTTCCCATTGTCCAGAGCCCAATTGATGCAATGGTGCTGACTCAGGGTCAGATCCTGCATAGCGAGTTACCATTTGTAACTGCTGAACAGGTACATATAAAGTCGCTTGGCCTGCATATTGAAGGTGTAAGAACTCTTCAAAAATAGGCGTTTCCTTCGGCGTTGCTAGGTTTAAGAGCACCAATCCTTGATATCGACCGATACCATGTTCTGCATGAACGACAGGATCCCCAATCTTTAGCTCAGAGAGATCTTTAAAGAGCAGGTCAGGATCAGTGTTTTCAGAGTTTTTGCCTTTACGTCTCTGACGCGCAGTTGTTGTGAAAAGTTCTGCCTCTGTTAGGACAAGAAGATTTTCGGCTTGCCACAAAAAGCCATTAAGTAGTGGGGCCGTTACCAATCCAAATATGGAATTGCTCTTTACAAAATCAGCTATCCCATCAAAACCTTCTGGCTTGAGTGGGTAGATACTTTTACCATCACTTGCACGTACATCATTGCTTTCTTCAAGCAGTTGGCGGATTGATTCTTTGCGACCAGCGCTATCACAACATATGAGCACTCTTTGATTTTGTTGTGAAACAATATTGCGTAGACGTGCTATAGGATCTGTATCACGACGATGTATGGCAACGTCGGGAACGGGCAAAAATACATTCTTTTCGACAGAATCATTTGCCTTGGATTCCAATACCAATCTTGCATGAGATTTGGAGTTAGTAAAAAACTCATCAACATCCAGAAATAACTCTTTAGGCGGTAAGATTGGCCGATCAATATCGTGCTTTAAGAATTCATAGCGTGATAGTGTGTCTTTCCAAAAGCCTTTAATAGATTCTTCAGTGTTGCCAATGTTAACAATCCAAACAGGGTCTCCAGATCTGGGAAAGTATTCAAAGAGATTGGATTTATCTTCAAAAAATAAGGGCAAATAAGACTCAATCCCAGCACTTGGAATGCCTAGATTGGCATCCTTATAGATTGAGCATCGTGAAGGATCTCCTTCGAAAACCTCGCGCCAACGACCTCGAAATGCAGTCCGTGCTTCATCATTAAAAGGAAACTCATGACCAGGCAATATGCGCACTTCCTTAACTGGATATAAGCTGCGTTGTGTATCGGGATCAAATGCACGTATTTGTTCGATCTCATCACCAAATAAATCCAGGCGATAGGGCAGGCTCGATCCCATAGGAAATAAATCGATCAAGCCGCCGCGAATGCTGTATTCGCCAGGACGCATTACTGCACTTACTGGATCATAGCCAGCTTGTTGTAACTGTAGTTTTAGAGCGGCTTCGTTAAGTTTGTCACCTTGTCGAAAGAAAAATGTATGACCCGATAAAAACTGTGGAGGGCCTAGTCTTTGAAGAGCAGTTGTCACTGGCACCAAGACAATGTCACAACTTCCGTTAAGTAATTCATATAGCGTGGCAAGCCGTTCGGAAACCAAGTCTTGATGTGGTGAAAAATGATCGTACGGCAGAATTTCCCAGTCCGGAAGTAAACGAACCTGGAGCTGGGGGGCAAATGCAGGTATCTCTTCTGCAAGACGTTGCGCTTCCTGTGCTTGGGCACAAAACACCACCATCACTGAAAAATCTTGTCGATAGCGCATAGCGGATTGAGCCAAAATAGCGGCATCCGCTGAACCTACTAGCCCTGAGAAGGTAAAGCGCTGCCCATCCCGTGGCGCGGGAATAGGGGGTGCAAGATTTAATGCATCGGACATCTGCGCTCATTATAGAATCAGGCATGACTTCAGAAAATCATGCGATAGCAAAATGTCATGCGGTTTTGCCAACCGCGGGGAGTGGTTCGCGTCTTGGTGGAGATTTGCCTAAGCAATTTCAAGTGTTGGCTGGAAGGCCAATGCTGTCCTACGCACTAGATGCATTTGTGCGTTCTCCGTATATTGAATCAATTTGGGTTGGCGTGGCTCCAGGATTTATGGGGCACCCCATCCTAAATAGCCTAGTAAGTGCTAATAAACCAATCCATTTTCTGCCAACCGGCGGACCTACCCGACAAGAGACTGTTCGCAATACGCTTGATGCTTTGTTGCGATCAGGTATTGCGGAAAATGACTGGGTGCTGGTGCATGATGCAGCCAGGCCAGGCATAACGCCTTCACTCATTGACAAGTTGATCTCAGTGGTGCAAAAGAACACAACGGGAGGATTGCTCGCCGTACCGTTGGCGGATACCTTGAAACAAGCCGATTTAGATACTGTCATTGCTGGCAATTTGCCTCATGTTGAAAAGACTATTCCTCGAGATCATCTTTGGCAGGCGCAAACTCCGCAAATGTTTGCTCTAAAGAAATTATTTGATGCTATAGAAAACGCTATTCGCCAAGAATCCGATATCACTGATGAGGCAAGCGCAATGGAATTGGCGGGTATTAAGCCTATATTGATAGAAGGAGCAACTCGAAATTTTAAAGTGACCCATTCGGCCGATTGGGAGCTAATGCAACTTCTCCTTAGTACTACTTCCTTAAAGTAAAGCTCAAGCAAAGATAACAATATGACTCTACAAGCTCACCACATTCCACCATTTCGTATTGGCCAAGGTTACGATGTCCATGCCTTAGTCGCTGAACGTAAGTTCATTTTAGGTGGCGTCCAAATTCCCTATGAGAAGGGTCTACTCGGGCATTCTGATGCGGATGCATTGCTGCATGCTTTAACTGATGCGTTATTGGGAGCAGCGGGACTGAATGATATTGGCCAATTGTTCCCAGACACCGACGCGCAATTTAAAGACATGGATAGCCGGATATTGCTAAGAAGCGCTTTACAAAAGGTTCAGGCTGCCGGGTATCACGTAGGTAATGTCGATGCAACCATCATTTGTCAAAGACCCAAATTGGCGGATTTTTTACCGGAAATGGTCCGAAATATCGCTGCAGATTTAGCTGTTACCCCAAGCCATGTGAACCTTAAGGCAAAAACCAATGAGTCTCTAGGTCATCTTGGCAGGGGTGAGGGCGTTGCTGTACACGCGGTGGCGTTGCTCTATAAGGCCTAAAAGACCCTTAAAACCTCAGGCATTGTAGAATGTTGGTCTTTAGAGTGAAGTCTAGGCTTGGCAGTGTTTGCGGATATCGCGAGGATGGCGAAATTGGTAGACGCACCAGGTTTAGGTCCTGACGCCAGAAATGGTGTGGGGGTTCGAGTCCCCCTCCTCGCACCACAAGATTGCTACTTGGC